>Ga0105240_10001428_pt1 | contig 40901 bp, 35 predicted proteins | sample KBSC54metaG_FD_80426 | JGI IMG/M metagenome (GOLD analysis project Ga0105240, IMG submission 80426) | Corn rhizosphere microbial communities from Kellogg Biological Station, Michigan, USA - KBS C5-4 metaG | ecosystem: Host-associated > Plants > Roots > Rhizosphere > Soil | place: Michigan, USA... | reverse complement strand
TCACACTGGCCGTGTCGGAAGGCAAACTGGCATGCAAGGCGCTGGAACTGGCGGTGCCGCTCGCGGCAGGTGTGAAAACGGCGGCGCGGCTCGGCCAGAAGGCGCTGGCGCATGATGCACGGCGGCGGGACGGGCGCACGATTCTAACATTACGGGACCCGGTGGAGATCGCCGCGGGACAGCGGCTCGTACTCGACCTATGAGCACGGTGATCGCCCTGGTCGGCGGATTCCTGGGATCGGGCAAGACGACCCTGCTGCTGGCGGCCGCGGCGCGCTTGCAAAAATCGGGCGTGCGCGTGGCGCTGATCACGAACGACCAGGCGGGCGCGCTGGTGGACACGCGCTTGGCCGCCGCGTCGGGCCACACGGCGGAGGAAATCGCCGGCGGATGTTTCTGCTGCCGCTTTTCCGAGTTTGTGGGCGCGGCCGATCGACTGCTGGCGTACGCCCCGGAGGTCATCTTCGCTGAGCCGGTGGGCAGTTGCATCGATATCTCGGCGACCGTGTTGCAGCCGTTGAAACGCCACTATGGCGAACGCTACCGGCTGGCGCCGTTCACGGTGCTGGTGGATCCGCTGCGGGCGCGCGAACTTATGGCGCCCCATGCCAACCCGCACCTGGCGTATCTCTTTGCCAACCAGATCGCGGAGGCCGACCTGGTCTGCTTCAGTAAGAGCGACCTGCACTCGGAATTTCCGGAACTGCCCGGCGGCTTCGCCCTGCGCTTGAGCGCGACCACGGGCGATGGGCTGGACGAATGGCTGGCCGAGATCCTGGCCGGGGCGCGCATCGCCGGGAGCCGCGTGCTCGACGTCGATTACCGGAAGTACGCGGACGCGGAAGCGGCGTTGGGATGGCTAAACTGGCAGGCGGAGATCGAACTTGGCAACCCGCTGAGTCCCGCGGCATTGGCGGGTCCGTTCCTGGACGACGTGAGCGAGCGGCTGTCGCGCGCCGGAGTCGAGATTGCGCACCTGAAGCTGTTCGACGGGGCGGACTCGGGATACATCAAGGCGAGCGTTTGCCGGACTGGCGAAGAGCCGCGAGTGGAAGGCGACCTAACCGCCTCGCCTGCCGCGCGCCACGAGATCGTCCTGAACCTGCGCGCCGCCGCAGCGCCGGAATTGCTGCGGGACGTCGTGGAGGCAGCCGCGCGAGCATTGCCAGGCAGTGTGGCGCTACGCTCATTCGAAACGTTCCGGCCTTCACCTCCGCGGCCGGAATGACGCGAATCCGCGCAGACCCGCCTTCATCCAATGAGCATGCAACAACTGCGTCTGGAACATCGCCGGATCGGCGCCTTGCGGGTTTCGCTGACCGGCTTGGGCTGTAACAATTTCGGGTGGCGCATCGATGCGGCGCAAACGGCGCGCGTGGTGGATGCCGCTCTGGACTCCGGAATCAACTTCTTCGACACCGCCGACATTTACGATAAGGGCCACAGCGAAGAGTTTCTCGGCCGCGCGCTCGGCGGACGGCGGCGCGACGCGATCATCGCCACCAAGTTCGGCATGAAATTCGATGACGCGCGGCAGGGCGCCAAACCCGAGTATGTGCGGCAAGCGGCGGAAGATAGCCTGCGCCGGCTCGGCACAGACTACATCGACCTGTATCAACTGCATCAGCCCGACCCGAGTACGCCGATCGCCGGCACGCTGGGAGCGCTGGACGATTTGGTGCGGGCGGGCAAGGTGCGGGAGATCGGCTGCTCCAATTTTTCGGCCGCGCAACTTCGTGAGGCGGAGAGCGCCGCCGGGTCGCGCACCCGCTTTGTCAGCGTTCAGAATCAGTACAGCCTGTTTCATCGCGAGCCCGAGGCCGAGGTGCTGCCGGAGTGCCTGCGCCTCGGTATCACGTTCCTGCCGTACTTCCCCTTGGCGAACGGTCTGCTGACGGGCAAGTATCGCGCGGGCCAACCGCTACCGAAGGGCAGCCGCGGCGATTCGGGATTTGGGCCCAAGGTCTTCACCGAGGAGAATCTGCAGAAGACCGAACGACTGATCGAGTTCGCGGCGGCGCGCGATCATTCGCTTTTGGAACTGGCATTCGCCTGGTTGGCCGCGCAGCCCGCAGTCGCATCGGTGATCGCGGGCGCCACGTCGCCGGAGCAGGTGCGAGCCAATGCCGCGGCGCCGCAATGGCGGCTGACAGTCGAGGACTTGCATCAAATAGACGAAATCACGGCCTAATTGGCGGTTGTTCGCAATTTCACTGCGGCGCATCAACTGCAATATGGAAGAGCGGAGGTGAGTTGGATGCTGCATTATGCCTGGGTATTTCTGATAATTGCGCTGATAGCCGCCGTTTTAGGCTTTGGCGGAATCGCTGGAGCTGCGGCCGGAATTGCAAAAATCCTGTTCTTCGTATTCCTCGTGTTCTTCGTGATCGGTCTGCTGGCAGGCCGGCGTGCCGTTTAGCCCCGCCTGAAAGGCGGGAGGCGGGGGCGGGCCTTCAGGCCTGCCTCTCGCCATTTTTGTCTCTCCATGCTGCAGGTCTTTCACGTCAAGCTTGTCGGTGTCACCGCCGAGAATGGCAGGAAGCTGTTGCTCTCGGTAATCCTGATCGTCTTCTTATTCCTCCTTAGCCAAGCTCTCACTTGGATCTTCGGTAAGATCTTCACGAGACGCGATTCGATACGCGCCACATTCTGGTCTTGACAGGCTATTCACATTTTCACGGCCGCAATCCTGATACTGGGTTTGGTTTCGATTTGGTTCGAAGATCCGACCAGGCTGACCACTGCGGCGGGCATGGTGACGGCAGGCATCGCCTTCGCTCTGCAGCGTGTGATTACGGCATTCGCCGGCTATTTCGTCATCCTCCGCGGTAAGACTTTCAATGTGGGCGACCGCATCGTGATGGCCGGCGTTCGCGGCGATGTGATCGACTTAGGCTTCATGCAAACCACTGTCATGGAGATGGGACAACCGCCTCCCGTTCAGAGCGCGCCGCCCGAGGTGTGGGTCGGCGGCCGGCAGTATACGGGGCGCATCGTGACCATCACCAACGACAAAAGTTTCGACGAGCCGGTGTATAACTATTCTCGCGATTTCACGTACTTATGGGAAGAAATGGCGCTGCCGGTGTCCTATCAATCGGACCGGAAGCGCGCCGAGGAAATTCTGCTCGGCGTGGCGCGCAAGCATACCGTGAAGATCAACGACCTGGGCGAAGACGCGATTAAAGAACTGGAGCGAAGGTATTTCGTGCGGCGTTCAGACTTGGGGCCGAGGGTCTACTTTCGCCTGACCGATAACTGGCTGGAAATGTCGCTGCGCTTCCTGGTGCACGATGCGGGGGTACGCGAGATGAAGGACGCGATGAGTCGCGACATCATCGATCAACTGGATCAGGCCGGCATCGGCATCGCATCGGGAACGTACGAGATCGTCGGGGTCCCGCCGGTGCATGTGGTGATGGACGGCGGGAACGGATCGCAGGACCACAGCCAGGACGGCCACGACTCGCGGCCGAGCATCATCGCGACTCAGTGAACGACCCTCTTACGTTCGCATCTCCGATCAGAGCCGCGGCCGTAAGGGAGCGTCACTGCTCACGCTAGTACGCCAGAACGCGTTCCATCTCGGCGGCGAGGTTTTCTGTCTGGGGCAGGATCGCGGCTTCCAATTGCGGATGATAGCCGATCCAGGTGTCGAGCGCGCCGACGCGCCCGACGGGAGCATCCAGCCGATCGAACAACTCGCCCGCAATGCGAGCCGCGATCTCCGCGCCGTAACCGAACGAAAGCGTATCTTCGTGCGCAATAAGTACGCGGCTGGTCTTCTCGACCGACCCGCGGATGCAGTCCCAATCGTAGGGCGCGAGCGTCCGCAGGTCGATGACTTCGACGGTGACTCGCGGATTGCGCTTCTCGATCTGGGTGGCCGCGAGCAGCGATTTCTGTACGATCGCTCCGTACGTGACGACCGTGAGATTCTGCCCCGGCTTCACGACCTTGGCACGGCCGAACGGAATCATGTAATCGTCACCGGGATGCGGCGAGCGATTGTACGGTTCGCGGTACAGCCGTTTATGTTCGAGGAACAGGACCGGGTCGTCGCAGCGGATCGCGGTGCGCAGCAGGCCGGCGGCATCCAGCGCGTTCGAGGGCATCACGACCCGCAATCCGGGGATGTGGGTGAAAATCGACTCGCCGCACTGGCTGTGATAAATGGCGCCGCCATTGAGATAGCCGCCGATGGGCACGCGAATGACGGCGGGCGCGGAGAAGTTCCCGTTGCTGCGCCAGCGCATGACGGCCAACTCGTCGCGGAGTTGCATCATGGCGGGCCAGATGTAATCGAAAAATTGAATCTCGGCGATGGGTTTGAGTCCTCGAGTGGCCATGCCGATGGCCCGGCCGGCAATCGATGCCTCCGCGATGGGGCTGTTGAAACTGCGGCGGGCGGAAAACTCGACCTGCAGTCCGGCGGTGACTTTGAATACGCCGCCCTTGCCTTTGACCTCGCAGAGATTTTGCTCGCGGCTGCAATCGGCCACGTCCTCGCCGAACACCAGCACGTTGGGATTGCGCCGCATCTCCTCGCGCATGGTCGCGTTCAGCAGATCGACCATCGTCATGGGATCGCCTTGGAAGCGAGGCTCGGTGGCGAACTGGCCGCTCGTCGGGTCCACGGTTTCCGAGTAGAGGTGGCGCATCGCCGAATCGGGCGTGGGCACGGCGTCGTGCAGCGCTTCGTGGGTGGCCTTGTTCACCTCTTCGTCGACCTCGTGGGTGATGCGCTGCAGCATATGGCGGTCGATCACGCCTTCGTCCATGAGGAACTGCGGGAAGCGGACGACGGGATCGCGCTCGGCTTCGGCCTGGCGTTCGGCGGCCGTCTTGTACATGCGCTCGTCGTCGGAGAGCGAGTGCGAGTAGGGCCGGATCACGCGCGCATGGACGAAGGCGGGACCGCGACCCGCGCGGCACCACTCGACGGCCGATTTCATGACGCGCCAGGAAGCCAGGAAGTCCGTGCCGTCCACGTCCTGACGATGTAGGCCGGGGAAACCGGACACGAGCTCTGAGATGTTGCCGCCGGCGGTTTGGGATTCGACGGGCACGCTGATGGCGTAGCCGTTGTCCTCGACCAGGAAGATAACGGGCAGATGCTTGAGGCAGGCGATGTTCACGGCCTCCCAGAATTCGCCCTCACTGGTGGCGCCTTCGCCGGACGTGACCAGTGTGATTTCGTCCGATTTCGAATCGAGATAACGGCTGGCTTCGGCGCAGCCCATCGCCTGAAGATATTGGGTGCCCGTGGGCGAGGATCCGCTGACAATGTTGTAGGCGCGGTGGCCCCAGTGGGAGGGCATCTGGCGGCCGCCGGATGCAGGGTCGTCAGCCGCGCCCACGGCCTGCTGCAGCATTTCGTGCGCAGTCACACCGAGGGTGAGGCATAGGGCGCGGTCGCGGTAATAAAGGTAGAACCAATCGTGCGCCGAGCGGAGCGCCATGCCGGCGGCCACTTGGATGGCTTCGTGTCCCGCGCCGCTGATCTGGAAGAAGATGCGATTCTGGCGTTTGAGCGCAACTTCACGATCGTCGAGCCGCCGCGCCGTGTGCATGATGCGGAAGGCGCGAATCAGTTGTTCCGGCTTGAGTCCGTCGAAACGGCTCGAGTTTGCGCTCTGTGAAATGCCGGACGGCGTGGTTGTGGCCAAAGGCGCGATTCCCCTTCTTCAGTGTAAACCGGCGGCGTTGCGGGTATAATTCGAAAATCCTGGAGGGCACATGATTCTCACGGTCGCGAACATCTCTCGCCAACTCGGCGCCACGGAATTCCAGGCGGCGGTCGCCGCAATCGGGCGGCAGGTCATGGAAGACTTCCAGCCCGAGTGGTCGATCGCGGCTTACTTGCGCAGCACGGCATTTAAGCTCGGGCATCGCAAAGCGCCGATCCAGGGCCATCACGACGCGATCATCTATGTGGGCGACGCGTCGGAGGATCCCACCACGGGCGTGGATGGGGCGTTGGGATACCACAGCGACAATCACGCAGGAGTGCCTTACGGATTCGTGTACCTGGACATCTGCGAGCAACTGGAAGAGTCGTGGACCTCGACGCTGTCGCACGAAGTGCTGGAACTGCTGGCGGACCCGACCGCGGTGTTCACCGTGTCCGCACCGGCGCCGCATCAGAAGCATAGCGTGTACTACGACCTGGAAGTATGCGACCCCACGCAGGGCGACAGCTACGAGATCGACTCGGTGACGGTGTCGAACTTTGTGGGCCGGCGGTATTTTGGCTTGCCCGGCGGCACTGGCCGGACGAACTATCTCAATCTGCATCTGGAGCCGTTCGGGGTTCGGCCGAACGGGTATCTGCAGTACGAAGACCGCCGCGGCACGCACCAGGTGAATGGGAAGAGCGTGACCGAGCGGCAGTTAGCGGCCAAGAAGCGGCTGGGGGATGCGCGCCGGAATGAACGTCGCGCGCAGCGGGCTTTGATGGCGTCGGAGAAAGGCGCGGGCCAAATCACTTAAGGACGTTCAGCATTTCCTTGGATGGAAGATAGCCGAAGCGCTTGATTTCGGCACCCGAGGAATCCAGCACGATTATCGTCGGGTAGCCTTCGACGTGGAAACGCTTGACGAAATCCTTCTCGATATCGGCATCGAGTTTGACTCCTACGTAGCCGGCATGGAGTTGCGCCGCCACTTCGGCATCGCTCCAGATCCACTCGTCGAGCGAGCGGCAGGGACCGCACCACGTAGCCCAAAAGTCGATGATGACTTTGCGGCCGGATTGCTTCGCCTGAGCGATTCCCCGCTCCAGGTTGTGATCGATCCAGGCAAAGGGTTGCGCGGCGCGGGGGCGAGCGCGTTCGCCGGCCAGTGAGTCGTCGGGCGCACGATCTTCGGCCTTCGTTACCGGGCGATCGACGACCGCGAAAGTCAGCGAGCGTCCGTCGGGCGTGACGCCGCGGAATTCGAGGACCAACTCCTTGGCGCCCGGCTTCTCCAGGAACATGAGGCGGTTCGACGGGCGCGCTTCTTTCGAAGAGAGAACCCGTTTGGGAGCGTCGGCCGACGACGCGGAGACCACCGACCATTTGTCCTTGCTGGTGAAGATGGCGTCGTTGTCCGCGTCCATGACCGCAGCCAGCGCTTCGACGCCGTCAATGCCGATCTTGCCGCTGCGCCAGGAGCCGACGGAGTAGCGGATGACGCTTGGCGCGTCGTCTCCATCGCGCACCGCCCAGAAGTTCACGAGGTAGGGCTCGACGATGCCGCCCTGGTAGGGTACGCGCAATTCCGCTCCGTTGAAGGACGACCAGACGGCTTTGGTCTTTTCATTCAGGCTGGGGCTTGCCGTCAGCGGCGCGCCGTCGTTGGTGAAATCGCCGTCGCGGTTGGCATCGATGTAGAGGCGGCACAGGTCGCGCGGGTGGGCGGAATCGGCGGTCACCAGAATGCGGGTCCACGACTTCTGATCGGGGCCGACCTGCACGGTGCCTGTCTTGGCGGGCAGCGCGGCGCCATCGGGAAGCTTCGCGCCGGGGGCGACGTCGGACAGCTTGACCTGCGTGCCATACGGGCTGAAATCGGGCTTCGGTCCGCTGCCTGGCGCCTGGTACGCAAGGTCGACGCGGACGAGCCGTTCAGGTTGCCCGAACGCCGTCCAGGAGGCCGTCAGGAGAATGGGAACGAATGCCAATCGCATGGTGTTCGTAGTATACAGGCCGGCGACTGTTGGTACATTAGCGTTGATGCGAAAGCTGGTGTTGCTGTTGGTGCTTGCGGGCGCGATCGTTCAGGCGCGGCCGAAGTCGCTGTTCTATCTGAGCCGCGATCCGGCGGGCGTGCAATCGTTCCTGGCGCATGCGGACAAGATCGATATCCTGGTGCCGACCTGGTACAACGTGGACGCGATGGGGGTCGTGACGGGCCAAGCCAATGCGACCGTGATGGACGCAGCGCGGCAGCATCATGTGCCGGTGATGCCGATCGTGGTGAATCCGGGCTTCAATCAGGAGAACTTCCATAACCTGCTGGCGAGTCCCGACGCACATATCTCGCTCATCCAATCGCTGATCGCCGAGTGCAAGAAGAACGCCTACGTGGGCATCCAGTTCGACTTCGAGAACGTCCACGTGCGGGATCGCGATGCGCTGAGCGGTCTGGTGCGCGAGACGGCCGCGGCATTCCACAAGGAGGGGCTGCAGCTATCGATCGCAACCGTGCCGAACGCTCCGGCGCCTCCGGGGACGGGCGGATTCTACAAGTGGATCTACGCCAACTGGCGCGACGTTTACGATCTGAAGGCCATCGGCGAGGCCGTCGATCTGGTCTGCCTGATGACGTACGACGAGCACACGCGCTACACGCCGCCGGGTCCGGTGGCGGGACACCTGTGGACGAAGGCCAACCTCGATTACGCGCGGCAGGTGGTGCCGAAGGAGAAGCTGTCGATGGGCATTCCGGTGTACGGGTATCGCTGGTATGCGGGTCCGCCGGCGAAAGACGAGAAACCGAATCCGGCGCAGGTGACGGTGGGGGCGGCAGACGTGCGGCAGTTGATCGCGGACTTCCATCCCGAGGTGCAGTGGGACCCGAGCGACCGTGCGTCGTGGTTCTACTTCTACCGCGATGCGACGCGCGAGTGGGTCTTCTACACGGACATCCGCACGTTCCGCGCGCGCTGGGATCTGGTCGAAGAGTCGGGGATTCAGGGATTCTGTTCCTGGGTGTTGGGCAAGGAAGATCCGGCGATCTGGGACTTTCTGCCGGTCCACGAATAGCGCCAGAGCACGACCAGGAAGATCAACCCGCTGAGGTTCCGAAACAGCTCCAGCGCGGGCAGCAGCAGCGCGTTCCAGAGGAGCGCCAGGAGGCTGCGCTGCGAGAGCAGATTCAGCCAGACTAGTCCCGCACGAATGAAGAGGGAGTAGCTGGTCCAGCAGAAGAGGGCGGCCGTGGCGACGGTCATGACCGGCGCGAGCAGGCGCATGGGGCGGCGCTTCCACGGGTCGGCATCCTTTACCAGAAAGATGAGGAAAGCGATCCAGCAGACGCGTAGCAGGATATCCTCGATGGCCCAGCCGGCGGCTTGCAGCCTGGTGGAGCGGACCGCCGTGGTGTACTCGTTGACTACGACGTGCAGCAGGATGCCGTGAACCACGACTGCCGCGATGGCGAGGTCCTGCCGGTGGCGCGGTTGACCCGTGCCCTTCTGTTCGCGATAGATCATGACAAAGAGGCTGCCCATCAGCACTTGGGCAAGAAGACCGGCCGACTCGAACCAGAGCTGGCGATTCATGCCACCGTATGTCAGGTCGTAGTAGAGCGCGACCACGATCTCAGCGGCGGTTCCCGCGGCGGCCAGCAGGGCGGCCCTTCGAAAGGTCATTCAGGGGCAAGATACCACCCTGCGCTGGCATAATGGGTTTTGCCGACCTTTCGATGTGTACTGTTGCTGCTGGCCGCGTTGACCTGCCATGCAGCCGATGTGCTGGTCTACGTGGGCACGCACACGGGCCACGGCAGCAAGGGTATCTACGGCTTCCGCTTCCGCACGGAGAGCGGCAAACTGTCGCCGCTCGGCGTGGCGGCGGAGACAGGAAATCCATCCTTTCTGGTGGCGCATCCGAATGCCAGGTTCCTGTACGCCGTGAATGAGAACGGCGGCGCGGGCGTGCTGGGCAGCGTGAGCGCCTATGCGGTGGACGCGCGTACAGGAAAACTCACGCCGTTGAACTGGGTCTCGGCGAAGGGCGGCGCGCCGTGTCACCTGGCGATGGATCGGAGCGGCGCATGGCTCGCCGTGGCGAACTGCGGGGGCGACAGCATCGCCATCCTGCCGGTGCTCGCGGACGGGCGATTGGGCGAGGCGGCGGCGATCCAACACCGGGCGGGAGCGCATCCACGAGCGGTGGCGTTCTCACCCGACAACCGGTTCGTGATCGCGGGCGGAGTCGGACTGTATCGCTTCGGCGCGGCGAATGGATCGCTGGCCTTCGTGCAGCCTCTGCCGGACAGTCTCGGTCCAATGACGTTTCAACCCGACGGCACGGTGATGTACGCCGTCAACGAGAAGACGTCGGTGGTGACGGCCTACCGCTACGACGCGGCGAGCGGCGGGCTCCAGGAGTTCCAGTCGCTACCCACGGTGCCCGAGGGATTCATTGGGGCCAACAGTCCCGCGAGCATTCTGATCAATCGCGCGGGGACTGTGCTGTACGTGTCGGACCCGGCGGTCGACAGACTGGTCCAGTTCGCGGTGGATGCGGAGCGGCACGCGCTCACGCCAATGGAGTTCCCGCCGGTCATGGGCCGCACTCCGGCGCACATCGCGTTCGACCCGGCGGGCGCGTACCTGTTCTCGGCGAATCAGGGCTCGTCGAACATTACGGTGTTCCGCGTCCACCCGCACACGGGCCAACTGCAGCCGGCGGGAGCGCTCGGCAAGAACGTGCCGGACGCATCATGCGTGGTGTTCGTGCCGTAGGTCGAAGGCCAACTCGCGGATGGCGGCGACGGTGAGATCGAGCTCCTCGTCGGCGGTGTAGAAGTGGGGCGCGACGCGGATGCCTGCTTTGGGGCGATAGTCGACCAGGATCTCGCGGCGGATCAACTCCTGCGTGACTTCCTTCCCGTTCTGCACGTCGAAGGTCACTACCCCGCCCCGCCGTTCGGGATCGCGGCAAGTCTTCACGGGGATGCCGGCGTCGTCGGCGAGAGCGAGCAGGCGGGCCGTTTGCCGCTTGGACTTCTCGCGGATCGCAGGGACGCCGATCTCGTTGACGATCTCGTAGCCGGAGCGCGCCGAGTACATGGCGGGCACGTTCGGGGTGCCATTCAGGAAGCGGAAGGCGTCGCCGGCATAGCGGATCGGACCGGCCTCGAAAGCGAACGGCTCTTCGTGCGCCATCCAGCCGGTCGCCGCCGGTTGCAGGCTGTCCCAGAGGTCGCGGCGCACATAGAGGTAGCCCGCGCCCGGTCCACCGCACAGCCACTTGACGGAGCCACCGGTGGCGAAATCGACCTGCAGTTCACGGACGTTCACGGGCACCGTTCCGGCCGACTGGTACAGGTCGGCGATGACCATCGCGCCCATGTCGTGGGCGCGCTTCACGATGGCGGCGAGGTCCTGCACGTAGGAACTGCGGAAGGCCACGTGCGACACGGAAACCAGCAGCGTGTCTTCATCGATGGCCTCGAGCAGCGGCTCTAGCGGCAGCGTGATGCCGTCCGGCGACGGCACCGTCACCACGCGCGCGCCGATGCGTTCGAGGCCATGGTAGACGTAATCGTTGGACGGGAAGTTGAGGCCATCGGTGACCAGCTTGTTGCGGCGGCCCGACCAATCCAGGCAGCTCGTGACCAGATTCTGGCAGATCGACACGTTCTGGTGCATGACCACTTCGCCCTCGGCGGCGCCGATGATGGAGCCGATCAGGTTGCCGACGGTCACGGGCATCTCCCACCAGCCTTCGGACCAGGCGCGAATGCCGCGAGTGGCCCAAGTGTCGGTGAACTCGCGAACGCGGTCGGCGGCGCGCTGCGGCATCGCGCCGAGGGAGTGGCTGATCATGTACGTGGTGTGGCCGAGAATCGGAAATTCCTTGCGCCAGGCAAGCAGCGGATCCATGGCTACCATGGTAGCCCGATGGGGCGGCGGCCCTGCGGGCGTCGAAGCTCTACTAAACCGTCTACTAACCCCCAACCCCTGTCTTCCCTATGAAAATCTCGTCCGTCTCCACAAGATCACGCCCGCCGCGATCAACAGCCCCAAGCTCGCCACAATCAGCACCGCCATCCACGCCAGATTCGCCGAGATCGCCTGCCGCTCCGCCCCAATCCCCAGCCACACGAACAGCCCGATCGCGCCCGCCGCAATCAGCCACTCCCAAGGACGCCGACCCTTGCCCGTGTGCTTCTCGTTATCGTGACCCTGCAAGCTCGCCGCGACACTCTTCGCGTCCAACCCGTACCGCTCGCACTCGCGATTCATCGCCTTGTCCCACGACGCCTGCTCGCCCGCCGGAGCCTCCGCGAAGCTGATCGCGATCGCCCCCGCGATCATGATCAACGACCCCGCAACGACGAGCACCTGCGCCGTCGTCCCGATCCCCGACAGTTCTCCGAACACCAGCGCCCCCCACGCGAGCCCCCACAACTGATTCGTATTCGACAGCGGAATCCCGCGCCCGATCCCGATATACTTGGCCGCGTACTGTTGGAACAAATCGCCCAGCACCCAGCAGAATCCGCCCAGGAACAGCCAGAACAGCGCCGGACGCGCCCGCGTCAAATCGGCCATCACGGTATCCACTCCGCCCCCGAACACCAGCGCCAGCACAAACACCGTGCTCAATTCGCCGAACGTGAACACCGTCACGAATGACAGCGGATTCATCCCGCTGATGTACGCCTTCCGATACGGAATGTACATCGTGCCCCACATCAGCCCCGCGCCCAGCGCCGCCAAAATACCCAGCGTCGCCGCGTTCGCCGGACCGTTCGACTGATGCTGCGTCGCCGCCGCCAGCACGCACGCGCCCACCACTATCGCCGCCGCCCCGCCCAGTACCTTCGCCCATTGCGCCGCCCCCGCCCCGCGCAGTTCGCCGAACAACAGCCAGCCCCAGAACAGGCCCACCAGGCTGTTTGTATTCCACAGCGGAAATGCGATCGACAGGCCGACATTGCGGATCGCGAACACCGTCAGCGTATTCGCCACCGCCCACAACATGCCGGCCAGGATCGCCCACACGATCAGATGCTTCTTCTCGCGCAGGTCGCTCAGGATGTAGCCCGTCCCCTTGAGCGCCATCGGCACCGTCCACCGCGCCACAAACACGCCCGCGACCATGCCCAGCGAAATAATGAATGGCGAGAACCCGACCGTCACCAGCTTGGTCGGCGCCTCGGCCGCACCCAGCCACGCGCCCGCGGCCAACCCGCAGATCACGCCCAGCCTGTGCAGCGATAGGGTACTCCGGTAATCGGACGTCATTACCGGACTGCGGCCAACAGGCCGACCCCCAATATCAGTACGATCACCGGCACCCAAAAGTGCAAATCACCAAGGACGGCTTGCCACGTGGAGCGTTCCATCCTGGTGAGTTTAGCAGGTTACCCCAGCGCCACCACGCCCGGCAGTTTCATCCCCGCCAGAAACTCCAGCGACGCGCCGCCGCCCGTCGATACATGCGTGATCTTGCTGGTGACGCCGGCCGCCTTAATCGCCTTCTCCGAATCGCCCCCGCCCACCACGCTGATCGCGCCCGAATCGGCCACAGCCTTCGCCAGCGCCACCGTGCCCTTGTCGAATGGCGGCTTCTCGAAGATGCCCATCGGCCCGTTCCAGATCACCGTCTTCGATGACGCGATCGCTTTCGCGTACGCCTCGATCGTCTTCGGCCCGATGTCCACCGCGATCTTGCCGTCCGGGATCGTGCTCACCGCTTCGTTCGCCGCCCCGGCCGCGATCTCCGACACCACCACATGGTCCACCGGCAGCATCAACTTATCGCCCAGCTCCGCCAACAGCTTCTTCGCCAGTTCGACCTTGTCTTCTTCCACCAGAGATTTGCCAGTCGGCAGTCCCTGCGCCTTCAGAAACGTGTACGCCATCGCGCCGCCGATCAGCAGCCGATCGACCACCTTCCCGAGATTCTGAATCACCTCGATCTTGTCCGACACCTTCGCGCCGCCCAAAATCGCCACGCACGGCCGCGTCGGATTGGTGGTCGCCATCCCCAGATATTTCAGCTCGGCCTCCATCAGCAGGCCCGCCGCCGCCTTCGGCACGAACTGGATCATGCCCTCCGTCGACGCGTGCGCCCGGTGCGCCGACCCGAACGCGTCGTTGACGTACACATCGCACAACGACGCCAGCTTGCGCGCGAATTCCGGATCGTTCTTCTCTTCCTCGCCATGGAACCGCAGGTTCTCCAGCAGCAACACCTGGCCGGGCTCCGGCAGCATCGCCTCCACTTCGGGACCCACGCAGTCGGGCGCCATCGCTACCGGACGGCCGAGCAGTTCAGACAGCCGAGCCGCGACGGGCTTCAGACTCATATCCGGATTCGGTTTGCCCTTGGGACGCCCCAGGTGCGACGCTAGGACAACGCCCGCGCCGTGCTCCAGCGCGTACTGAATCGTCGGCAGCGATGCCTTGATTCGCTTGTCGCTGGTGATTTCCATCTCCCCTTTGTCATTCTTCTGCAGGGGCACATTGAAATCCACCCGGATGAACACCCGTTTTCCGTTCAGATCGAGATCGCGTATTGAATAAGACATAAGAGTCCTCAAAGTGGGGATTAACTTTGAGATTAACACGCTGTGTGCGTGGGGCAGGCGCTTTCGCCTGCCCGTCTTTGTTCGTCCTCCGCGCTGAACCACACCTCGCGCCGAACCCTCACCCAGAGCCCCGGCTGTCTCCTGACTTCTGTCTCCTGACTCCTGACCCCTACCCCTTCCTCACCCACTCCGACACTGTCCGTCCATCCCCCGCCTTCACCGAAAAATCCCCCGGCCTCGCCGCTCCCGCCTGTGCCATCGACGTCCGCAGCTTATCGCCCTCGATCGCGTAAATCCCCAACTGCCTCTGATCGTGATAATCGATCGCGCGCGGTGTCTGCGACGCATCCACGCTAAAGCTGCTTTTCATGAACACCTGCCCGCCGACAAACAGAGTCGTGCCGTTCCCCTTGAACACGCGCGTCCCCGACTTCACAATCTGCGCCCCCAGCGGCCTCCCGTCCTGCATGCACGACACCATCTTCCATTCGCCCTCCAACTCCGCGACCGCCGCCGCATGCTCGTCAATCGCCACCGGCTTCGTCTTCCCCGTCTCGCGCTCCAGCACTTCCAGCGCGTGTCCGGTCCCCGCCTCTGCCGCAAATTTCTTCGGCCGGCTCTTCCCCGCCAGGCCCAGACAGATCCTCCAGCTATCTCCCTTGAGCTCGTAAATCCCCAGCGATTTGTTCCCCGCCTCCGGCCCCTTATCGAAAACCAGGTCGAACGTCGGCGGCTTCTGGGTCTCGTCCACCGACACGCTGCCCTCGTACTCCGCGCCCATATTCAAACTGACGAACCGTTCGCCCTCGATCGCAATGCGCGAGTTGCCCGGCGGATACTTCTGGCCTTCCACTTCCAGCGTCAGGATGTGCCACGTGCCTTGCAGTTTCTTCAGATCGCCTTTCATTGCGCCTCCGCGTGAGTTTCAATCAGGGACTTCAGCTTCGCCAAATCGCTCCGCATCTTCTTATCCGCCGCCGGTGTGATCAACGGTTCCATCAGCGCCGCGAACCACTGGTGATACCGGTATCGCGCGTCGATCGCCATCCGCGTATGACCGTTGTCCAGACGCACCAGCGTGTACGCTTCCTCGCCTTCGAACATCTCCCGCGGCGAACCGATGCTGAACTTGAAATGCGTCGGCGGATTGTACTCGGTGAACTTGCCTGCCATCGGCATCAGCGCTCCGCCGTTGTTTTCGTCTTTCATCACCCACGTCATCGGTGCTCCGACCCGGTGATGCACCGGCTGCGGCTCGCGGACTTCCACCAGCCAGCTCACCCACTGCTTCAGCCGCGCGCCCTCGTCGAGCCAGGGCCAGACCGCTTCCGGCGCCGCGGCGATCTCGATCTCCGTATGACTGGCGCCCGCGTTCGCACGGTGCGAGAGAATCAACAGCGTGACGAACGGCAGCACGATCAGCGCCGCCATAACGATGCCGATCCATTTGAGAATCTTCATGCGGATCTCCTGTTCCATTGAAATGTCGCGAGCGTGCTGGCCGGAGCGCATACCAGCAGCCCCCAGAAGTACAACGGGGGTGCCGATGCAGCCGATGCCCACATCGCGAACGCGGACGCCGGCGCAACCGCAACGCCGATCGCCAGCGCCCGTCGAAAACTACCCGCCGTCGCGCCGCAGCACGCCGCCAGCACGCACGCGCACACGACATTTAAGGCCAACAGCCCCGGCGCGCGATCAAGCCCGTCCTTCAGCGGGATCAGCGAATACACGAACGACCACAGACGGTCGAGCAGCAGCAGCGGCAGCGCCACCCCAAGTCCCGCGGCGGCGACCACATGCGCGATCTCGCCGTTCCGCATGCGCAGCCCCCACAACGAGAAAACGCTCAGGACCACTTGCCGCCAGTACCAGCGCCGTCCCGCGCGCGACCCGTGCGTGGCGCACAAATAGAGGAATTCCTCGTGCAGGTCGCCGGCCACATACTCGGCCTCGTTCTCGCCGGCCACCGCGGCCAGCAGCATACGAGCCAACACCGGCGGAGTCATTGCGGAAACACCAGCCCTTCCAGCATGCTCGCCAGCTCCTGCCGCGACCGGTTCATCGCGTCGACCCCCTCCCCTGTCAGCCGGAACGACTTCTTGGCCCGTCCGCCCCGCTCCGGCGTCGGCTCGCTCAGCGACGCATCGAGCAGTCCCTTCGCCGCCAGCCGATCCAACGTAGCGTAAACCGCCCCGATCGTCACATTCCGCCCCGTCCGCTCCGCAATCTCCCGGCGCACCCGCATCCCATAGGCATCTTCGCCCAGCCGCAGCACGGCGAGTAACACGAGCTGTTCAAATTCTCCGAGCGCCTCCCCCTTGGCCATGATTTCTACATACTAGAGAAAATTAACATTCCGGTCAATACTTTTTTCGTCACACCGCGATTTTCACGTGTTACGCTGCCCCCATGAAGGTCGACATCCCCGGCTATGGCGCCTTCGCCTGGATCCAGGACCCCGACAGCAACGTCGTCGGCCTCTGGAAAGGCGCAGCGTAGCGTGGATGGATACGTGACAGACTACGCTGCCACTTATCTCTAAAGTTTTTCTTTGCGCCGTTCGCGGTTTCGCGTCTTGGCGTGAAATGCCCCCCGCTAGTCCTCCACCATCCGGTGACTCGCCGTCGCATCCAGATCCAACTTATAGATCTTTTTCAAGTCGACGATCAGCTTCAAGCTCTCCTTCCCGAATGGCGCCTTGCCCTCAAACGCGTGCAGCACGATCCCTTCCAGCAGATCGCCGAGCGTAATATCCTTATACTCGGCGAACGCTTTCAGCACCTTCAACAGCCGCTTTTCCATCCGCACGCCGGTCTGCACGCGTTCAATCTTGACAGGTTCTTTTTTCATCTCTCACTCAAATCCAAACAGCCTCGATTGCGCTGCCGACAACAGCGGCGCGGCCTCACTCAACCCCAGGACCCGCCCGGCCACCTGCATCTCCGGAATGTGTTCTCCTGACCAGAAGAATCGCGAGTTCATTCAATAGTCGCCGATGATGTTCCGCTTCTGAAAACTCGCCCAGTCAATCTCGGGCACATACAGGTGCGGATCGGCGCCGCGCTCTCGCACACGCCACTTCAAGTGTTCATCGACCACAACGTGCATGGCCCGCCCGCAATGCGCGCACGACGTCGCAATCTCCACTTCCAGCCTGGACTTTCTGAGGCGCCCTTGCACGAAGGGCGTGACGAAAGAGTCCTCCGCTCAAGCACCGAAGATGCGCTCGCCCGTATCGAACCTCAGCCGGTGAGGCGTACGATCGCTCGTGACCGGAAAGGCCCAGTTCACATCCCCCGCGCCATTGCGCACCAGAAAAAACAGGTTCCGCTCCAACTCATCGAGCAGAGTCTTAACGGCCGGCAATTCCATCCCGGTCGCCCGCGCAATCTGTCCCGGATGCAGCGGCCTCCCGCCATTCCGAGGCAGTCCCGAACTACGAAATTGCGTACCGTGTGATGTTGCGACGTAAGAAATGCCAGCCGGTCTTCCATCCTGGTAATGTACCATGTTACCTCGGTACATGCCACGGCTTGACATCCGCCCCGGCCCGTACTAATTCTTTAGTATGCGCGGTCTCCGCAAGCAGGGCTGGGCCATGGACAACCAGGAGAACGAGATCGAGGGCCGTTGCATCGGCGCCCCCCTTCAGATGCCGAACGGCCGCGTTCTCGCCGCCCTCAGCATCTCCGGCCCCGAGTTCCGCATGGACCTGGCCCGCGCCAAGTCCCTCGTCCCGCCGCTCAAGTCCTTCTGCGCCGAGATCTCCAAAGCCCTCGTAGCGTAGGCCTCCGGCTTGACCGGAGGCCTGCGCCTTACATTACCTGGAACTCGATCGTGTGACTCGCCGCCCCGCCCTTTTCATTGCGACCGGTCAGTTCCAGCTTGTAAGTCCCCGGCGCCAGTTGATCCACCGGCACCCGCAATCCGACCGGCACCACCGGATTCCCGGCCTGCGCGTACTTCGTCATCTCGACCAGTCCCGAGTCGACCTTCTGCTCGCCCGTCTTCGCGTCCAGCACCCGTAGCTGCACACCGACTTTCGAGGGCGGATTATCCACGTTGGCCGGTTCGTACACCTCGGTGTAGCAGACCACTGTCTCGTTCTTCTTGAATGCAGAATTGCCGGTGGGCGTCACCTGCATGCCGGCGGCGATCAGCGGTGTGCGGCCCTCCAGCAGCAACTGGTCGAGCCCGGCTTCCACCTGATCCACCTTGTGGATCTCGGTGCTCAGCGCGATGCCGCTGATGCTGAACTTCTTGCCATCGTACTCCGGCACGTCGAGCGGCCGTTCCATCTTGCCGAAGTCCTCGCCGCCCGCGCGGAACACGACCTTGAACGTGTACTTGCCCGTTGCCACGTCGAACTGGTTGTCATAGTGCAGCGGCTTCTTCTCGAACTCTTCGATCTGCTTCTTATCGTCGAAGTCCAGCTTCACCGTGTCGCTGAAGCGCGCGCCCACCGACCCGTCGCCCTTGTACGCGATGCCGAGGATATTGACCTCGCCGTGCTGCTTGCCCTTCAGCTTCTCGAACTTCACGGAGGTGGCGGGGATCTCCATCGCCACATCGACCCGCGCCGTGTTAGCGCCGGTATAGAAATAGGAGAGCTGCAGCGGAGTCGCAATGGTCCCCGACTCCGTGGCCTGCGCGCGAGTCTCCAGGTCCTTCTCCGCCGGCTTGCCGGAGAGCAGGTCGGGCTTGCGCACGTTGCAGTACCCGGTGCGCGCGCGCACGGTTAGTCCGCCGCGATCCACTTTCACCCTCAGGGTATGGCAGCTGCCTTCCTGAGATTCCGGCGGATTGTAGCCGATCAGGTAGAACTCGTTCTGCTCCTTGCCGATCTTTTCGAGCCCGCCCAGCAGGTCGTTGGTGTTGAGGATGACGAAGCCGCCGGTACCGTCCGCCAGCGCGTACAGGATGTTCTGGTTCTCGCCGGCAAAGGGCGGAAACGTCGGAATGATGCTCGGCCGGTTGAAGCCGCCGCGATTGTACGGTTGTCCCGGAACGACCGGCGGAGCGCCGCCGCCTCCCCGATTGCCCGGGTTGTTTCCGGTATTGCCGAGGTTGCCGCCTGCCCGCCCCGCACCGGGATTGCCGCCTACTCCAGGACTGGTCGCGCCGCCGCCACGGCCCACATTGCCGCCGCCGCCCGTGCCGGCGCCGATCGCACCGCCACCGCCGCGAGCGCCGCCACCGCTGGCCGCGCCGCCGCCACCTGCCGCTCCACCGCCGCCTGCCGCGCCACCACCGGTCGCGCCACCGCCTCCGGCACCGCCTCCGGTCGTACCGCCGCGTTGCGGATCAGGCAGGAATGCCGCCGTCTGCACGCCGCCGAAGCCGCGGCCCGGCATCAGCAGATTCAATAGCCCGAGACCGCCGGGACCGCCGCCGCGCCGTCCGGGCGCAGCCCCGGGATTGGCGTCGAAACTGGGCGACGTGCTCAGCCCGCCGACGTCGATCGGGTAGATCGCCACGTTGGACTTATTGCACGCCGCCAACACAGGCTGCAGTTCCGACCGCACTTCCGATGTCAGCGGAAAGCCCTTGCTGAAGAAGACCAGGATCTTGCGACCCTGAATATCTTCCATGCTCTTGGCCATCGCACTCAGGGATAGCAGCACCGAGCGAGCGCCGTACGCGCCCTGGATATTCCCCAACCCGCGCACCCCCGGAACCGGAGCCGCATTCGGCTCAACGTGCGACTGCTTCACGCCGGTCACGACCTCGCGCAACCGGTCGGCATCGCTGGTGAAGTTCTGCGCCACGCGCAGCGAGCCCGTGAAGTTGACCACGGCCATGAAGCGATTCGGCCCGGCGTTCTTGTCGATGAACTTCGACGCGGCCTCGCGGGCCCTCGTCTGATCGCCGAAATTCATGGTCGAGGTGTCGAAGAAGAGCACCAGATAGCGCTTCTGATCGGCCGTCGACGCCGGATCGGCTTCAAACGTGAAGCTGCTGATCTGTTGCGTCTTGTCGTCCTCCCAGACCTTGAAGTTCTTCTGGGCCAGGTCGTGGATGTAGTTGCCCTTCTTATCGGTGACCACGGCGTCCACCAGGACCACTCGAGTCTCCGTCCGAATCACCGTGGTCGGCGGCGGCGCCTGCTGATTCTGCGCGCCGGCGACTCCGCTCGACAACAGAACCGCGGCCAAACCCAATCTGCCATGAAATCGCATCACGAATCTCCCTTAAGGTATATCGACCGCGCCATTCGCCGCCGACATCATTTGCCCTTCCGCGTCTCTCACCACCAGCCGGACCAGGTACGTTCCCGGCCTGATATCGAAGTTCTCCCGGAGGCTGATTCCGTTGCTCTCCAGCTTACCGAGCGTGGCGTCTTTGAGCCGGAACTCGATGATCTTCTTCTGCCCCACCACGTAATTCCCGTTACGGTCGAAAAGCGCGGCCACCACCGTCAATTCGTTCTTGTTCCGGTCTTCGGCCTTGCTGAACCGCATGCGCTTCAAGTCCACATGGACCACGATATTGAGCTTCGCGCCCTCGCCCACCTTGAAGAACTGCGTGTGCATGTCGACCGGCAGGTCGTGCAGTTCTTCGCGCGAGAACAGCGCCTCTTCGATCTCCTGCTTGGCCGTCTCCTCGGCGCTCTCCAGCCGCTTGGGCGCGTAGTATCCTCGGCGCGCCACCAGATTGAACCCGGCCGAAAGCTTCAGGCTGACCTTGAGCGAGTGGTAGTTCCCGTCGAGCTTGAGATTCTGCGGCGAGAATCCCACCAGGTAAACGAACTCCGGCGCTTCGGCCGTCCGCTGGTAGCCTTCGTCGAAGCTGTTGTTGTTCTCGAAGAACGATCCGCCGGTGCCGGTCGCCAGTTCGGCCAGCACATCGGCCTGCGCCCGGTCGGCGTCGCGATCGAACATCGACTTGAGCCTTGTGGCGTTAGAGTCGATCGATCGGCGGCTGGCGTCCAGCGAGCTGTCGGTGTACAGTCCCCGCGCGTCCAGCGTGCTGATGATGACGTTGGCCTTGATCGCCCGGTCGATCACGTCCATCTTCTCCTGATGCTGATCGGGCGTGATGAATCCGGGGGATGTGAGCACCACGATGCGCTGTCCGGGAACAGCCGACATCCGGCGGATGATGTCCTTCAGCACCTGCAGAGCGATGCGCGTTTCATGCTGCCCTGTGGAAAGCACGCGCTGAGAATACGCCTGCGCCATCTGCGTTGCCTGTTTCTGGGCGTCGGGACCTTGCAGGCTCATACAAAGGATCGTCTCGGCCACGGCCGCCTGCAGTGCCGTGGGGTCATTCTTATTGGTGATCAGGTCCGCCATGTAATAGCTGATATCCGGACACTCCTGAATACTGACACGCCCGATAGGAGTGGGACGCAGCCGGAGCAAGGTCGCGTGTAATTTGTCGCGGTCGTCCGTGAATTCCTGAACAACCTGGCCGGATGTCGAGTAGATAGCGGCGCGTTCTGTCGGCTTCAACTTGTCGATGCTGCGGCCGGCCGCGTCGCGAGTGCGCACCAAGTCGCCAAAATTTACGTGTATGTCGTCGAACACGTAGGCGATGAAGCGCTCGGGCAGGATCGCGCCGGGCGGCAGTCCCTCTCCGATGTTCATGTCGCTGGGCTTCAGTTCGGCCGCATGCTCGCCAGGCTTTTCCACCGTGAAGCGAGTGATCTCCTGCGGCTTGCCCTTATCGAAGAGTTGGAAGTCTTCCTTCTTGAGCGTGCCGACGGCCTTGCCGGCCTTGTCGCGCACCACCACCGGCACCATCACCAGATTGACGTGAGTCTTGAAGGTCGCCGGCTCATCCCGCTGGATCATCTCGGTGCCGGGCTGTGCGGCCGGCGCCTGCGGAGTCTGCGCCCCAAGCGCAGCGCACCACAGAGTGCACATCGACGTGACCATCGCATAGCGAGACATTTGGAAATCGTACCTGTAATGATAGGCCATCTCCTATTCGGGAACAATGCCCGGCCGGGCGTAGAATTGAGCAAGGTGCCGGGATGCTATTCCTCGCCGCGGCCTTTTTCGTGGGTAGTCAGCAGTGCCATGGGTGTCACACCGCCATTGCGGAAGCCTACGCGCGAACGGCCATGGCCCTCTCTAGCGGACCTGTGGAATCCGTCCCACGCGGCGAGTTCACCGCTTCGGGACAGCATTATCGCGTCACCGCTAACCGCCTGGTATTCGACCAAGGCAGCGCTCCCTTCGATTACTACATCGGGTCCGGCTCGCACGGGCACAGTTACCTGTTCGCGCGCGAGGGCTACCTGTTCGAGCTGCCGGTCACCTGGTACGCGCGCACCGGGACGTGGGACGCGTCGCCGGGCTACGAGCACTACAGTAAACCGCGTCTCGATCGTCCCGTCGATACCACGTGCCTGTGGTGCCATGCCAGTCAGGTGCGCTTCGTGCGCGGCACGCAGAACCGCTATGCCGATCCCCCGTTCGCCGATAACGGCGTCGGCTGCGAACGATGCCACGGACCTGGAAGCGAGCACGTCCGCAATCCAGCCGCCGCCCGCATGGTCAACCCGGCCAAGCTCGCGCCCGAGCGCCGCGACTCCGTCTGCGCGCAATGCCACCTCACCGGAGTCAGCCGCGTGACCCGCGCAGGCCGGACGTTCGAGGATTTCCGCGCGGGCGACCGGCTGGCCGATTACGCCACCTACTTCGTCCGCGAGGGCGGCAATCCCAACCTGCGAGTGACCAGTCATGTCGAGCGGCTCGCGGCCAGCGGCTGCAAGCGCGCCGCCGGGGACGCGCTCTGGTGCGGAACATGCCACGATCCGCACACGGGCGCCAACCGGACGCAGGCCGCGTGTCTCTCTTGCCATGCGCAGGCGCACCACACGGACGAGAGCTGCGCCGGATGCCACATGCCGAAGTCGGCGGCAGTCGACGCAGGCCATGGTGTTTTCACGGATCACAGCATCCCTCGCGATCCGACGCACCTCCGCGCAAAGGATGCCCCGAGCCGGATCGCGGTCTTCCTTGGAATCGACGACGACCGGGCGCGCGGCATTGCTTATGCCGAGGCGGGCGATCCCAAGGCGCGTGAGTTCCTGCTCAAAGCGCAGCCCGTCGATAGCGAAGTCCGGTTGCGGCTGGCCGCGTTGGATCCGGACCCGACGCGCGCGGCGGCGCTCTACTCGGCCGTGCTGAGCTCCGATCCGGCGAATACGACCGCGCTCGTGAATCTCGGCGCGTTGTATGGGGCGGCCGGCCGCACAAGCGATGCGGCGGCGCTTTGGAAGCGCGCCCTGGAAACGAATCCGGCGCTGGAAGGCGCGGCTCTCAATCTATCTCGGGTGCTCCCGCGAGCTGAGGCCCGCGCGGTGCTCGAACGGTATCTCAGCTTCAATCCCGGGTCTGCAGCGGTGCGCAAACGGCTGGAGGAGCTGCCGCGGCCATGAAGGCGATACTCGCGGCCGCTCTGCTGCTCGGCGTGGCACAAGCCCAGATACGCTTCGAGGAGATCGCCAGGAAGGCGGGACTGAATTTCCAACTTCATAACGCCGCGGCCGGCGAGTTTCATCAGATCGAGCTGATGCCCGGCGGCGTCGCGGCCCTGGACTTCGATAATGACGGCTGCATGGACCTCTACTTCACGAACGGCGCATCGATCCCGTCGCTGCGGAAGACCGGCCCCGAGTTCTACAACCGCCTCTATCGAAACCGCTGCGACGGCACCTTCGAGGACGTCACCGAAAAGGCCGGCGTGGGGGGCGAAGGCTACTCGATGGCGGTGGCCGCGGCCGATTTCGACAACGACGGCCGCGTCGACATCTTCGTCGGCGGAGTCAATCGCAATATCCTGTATCGCAACCTCGGCGGCGGCCGCTTCGCCGACGTCACCGCCAAGGCCGGACTGGCCGGTATCGACCCGCAGCATGGCAAAATGTGGTCGATCTCCGCGGGCTGGTTCGACTTCGATAACGACGGCTGGCTCGACCTTTTCGTCAGCAACTACGTGGCTTGGGATCCCGGGGCCGAACCTCGCTGCGGCAACGCGGACGCCCGATTCTACTGCCATCCGAGCGCCTACCAGGGCGTGCCGAATCAGCTCTTCCGCAACAATCACGATGGCACGTTCACGGACGTTTCCCGGCAATCGGGAGTCGCAGCTCACATCGGTAAAGGCATGGGCGTCGCGTTCGCGGACTTTGACGGCGACGGCTTCGAGGATGTCTTTGTCGCCAACGATTCCGTGCGCAGCTTTCTGTTTCGCAATCGGGGCAATGGGACGTTCCAGGAGGTGGGCGTGGAAGCCGGCGTGGCGCTCCGCGAGGACGGCAAGCCCATCGCGGGCATGGGCGTCGATTTCCGCGATTTCGATAACGACGGCCGGCCGGACCTTGTGGTCTCCGGGATGGTCAATGACGGCTTTCTGCTGTTCCGCAATCTCGGCAAGCGCGGACTGTTCGAAGACTTCGCGCAGCGCTCGGGCCTGCTGCTCCCCACGCGGCCCCTGACCGGCTGGAGCCTGGGATTCTTCGACTTCGACAACGACGGCTGGCGCGACCTGTTTTGCGCCGTATCCCACTTCCCCTCTTTCGAGACCTATCTCGGAAAGGCGGCGGCCCAGCCGAATCGCATCTTCCGCAACGTGGCGGGCGAGCGGTTCGAGGATGTCTCCCCGGCCGCCGGTCCCGGCTTCCAACTCGCGGCACTTCATCACGGCGCCGCGTTTGCGGACTTCGACAACGATGGCCGCGTTGACGTCGTCGTGACCACGCTCGACGGGCCGGTCAAGCTCTTCCGCAACGTCACCGCCGCGGCGAATCACTGGCTCGCCGTGAGACTGCATGGGACGCGGAGCAATCGCCAGGGCCTCGGCGCGGTGGTCGAAGTCATCCTGGCGGACGGCCGCCATCTCACGGGACACGCCACCACGTCGGTCGGATATGCCTCCTCCAGTGAGCCGCTGGTGCGATTCGGTTTGGGAGCGAGCCGCGCGGTGGAGCGGATTGTCGTGCATTGGCCCGGTGGCCGCTCGCAGGAACTTACGAATGTGCAGGCGGACCGGGTGGTGGAAATAGAGGAACGGACGTGATATTGGCCATCGCGCTTGTCTTCGGACTGTTTGCCGCCGCCCAGACCTCGCCGGGGCACGATGCCTATAACCGGGCCGACCGGATGTTCCGCGAACACCGGTATCAAGATGCGATGGATGGGGTGGACGAGGCGCTCCGGCTGGAACCGAATCTCGTGCCCGCCCTGACGCTGCGGGCCAAGCTGGCGATGGCGGCGAATCGGTACGATGTGGCGAAGCAGAGCCTGGAGCGCGCCATCGCGGCCGACCCCAAGTCCTGGTATGCGCGGTTTCTCTACGGCTTCCAGTTCTATCAGCAGAACGAGATGCCTGCCGCGATATCGGCGTTGGAGAAAGCGCGCGAACTGAACCCTCGCGATCCGCAGGCCGCGCTTTATCTCGGGCTGGCGTACGAAGCCGTCGGCCGCACCGATGACGCCCTCGGGTTATACCGGCGCGCAATTGAACTCGAAGATGCGGCCGGTACAGTGCATGTGGAGACGCTGCTAACGGCGGCGAGGCTCTACCTCCTGCTCGGCCGAATCGACGATGCGGCGGCAAGCGCCGAACGAGCCGCGAAGACCGACCCGGCATCGCGCGATCCACACTTCGAGTTAGCCCGCATTTGGCTGAAGAGAGCGACCCCTGCAAAGGCCATCACGGAGGGCGAAGCCGCACTGCGACTGCAACACGGCGACACGCCTGACCGGCAGATCCACTTCCTCCTGGTCCAGGCGTACCGGGCAGCGGGCGAAGATGCCCAAGCTCAACAACATGCGGAGGCGCTGCGCAAACTGGACGGACTGAATCGCCCCAAGTGAAGTTGACAGCAGCGGCTAAACGGCAGTAACCCATCAGTAAGAGGGGTTACGAACCGTGAAGCTTCTACTTAGATGCTGTTTTGTTATCGTCGTTTGTACTGCGGCCATCGCCCAAACCGATCGCGGGACGATTACCGGAACTGTTGTCGATGCCAGCGGCGCCGTCGTTCCAGGCGCAACCATCACCGTTGTAAACAAAGCCACACAAGTGCGCGTGGAGTCGGTAAGTACATCGACGGGCAATTACACCATTCCGGCGCTGCCGGCGGGAACTTATGACCTGACGGTGGCAAAGACCGGCTTCAGTAAGTTCGAGCAAACCGGCATCAACATCCAGGTCGCGGTGACGACCCGCCTGGACGTGACCCTGACGGTCGGAACGGCGACGCAATCGGTGGACGTGTCCGCCGATGCGAGCATGCTCAAAACGGAGAGCGCGGAACAGTCGAGCACCATCACCGGCCAGACCGTGAATGACTTGCCGATCAACTTCGCGATCGGCGCCGGCGCGATTCGCAATCCGCTCTCGTTCGTGCAACTCACGCCGGGAGCGACCATGAACGGCTGGAACAATATCCAGGTGAACGGCCTCCCGGCCGGCTCGTATCGCATCCTTTTCGAGGGCCAGGAATCCACCAACGGCCTGGACGCCAGGGTGTCCGATGAGACTCAGCCATCCGTGGAAGCGATTCAGGAATTCACGGTGCAGACTTCGAATTTCAACGCTGAGTTCGGCCAGGTCGGCGGCGGACTCTTCAACTTCACTTCGAAGAGCGGGACCAACCAGGTACACGGCAGCGCGTACGCGTATGTGGCCAACGAGGCGTTCGATGCGGGCATGCCGTTCACGGATGACGGTCAAGGCCACCACGTCCGTCCGGCAGTGCGGCGCATCGATGGAGGCTTTTCCTTCGGCGGTCCGGTCTACATTCCGAAGATCTACAACGGCAAGAATAAGACGTTCTTCTTTTTCAATTACGAGAAATACCACGACCGCGAAAATTCGTATCTGGGCCTGGGCACCGTGCCAACAGCGAAGATGCGGAACGGCGATTTCAGCGAGATCCTGACCGGCCGCATTCTGGGCACCGATTTCGCGGGGCGGCCGATTCTCGAGAATCAGATCTACGACCCGACCACCCGGACAACTGACAGTAGCGGCCGCTTTGTCCTGCAGCCGTTCGCCAATAACATCATTCCCAAGAGCTATCTGGATCCAGTGGCGCTGAAGATGATGAGTTACTTTCCGCTGCCCACTAATCCGAACAGCATCGTCAACAATTACACGCTGAGCACCCCGTTCCATAAGATTCAGGACTTGCCTTCGGTGAAGATCGACCACAACATCACATCCACGAGCCGGATTTCAGGGTACTTCGCCGACGAGATCACCGACAAAGACGTCGGGCAGGACGGCTTCCCCGACCCGATTTCGATTCGCCGCGCGCTTCACATCCAGGGCATCAACACCCGCATCAACTACGATCAGTCGCTCTCGCCGACGCTGTTGCTGCACATGGGCGCCGGGGTCCAGCGCTATGACAATCCCGACACGGCGCCGCCCAATAACACGAGTTTCGATAGCGCCGCCCTACTCGGGCTTCAAGGCGCGCCGGGAACGGGTTTTCCGCGATTGGGTAGCGTCGGCACGAACACCTATGGCGGGTTGGCGCAGTCGCCGCTCGCTGTGTTCGCCACCTTCGGCACGATCGCTCGCGGAGAGTTCCTCGGGACGAAGCCGACCGCCGTGTCACAGATGACGTGGGTCCACAACAATCACACGTACAAGGTCGGAGGGGAATGGAAGATCGACACCTTCACGAATATCTCGGCCACTGGCCTGGCGCCGTCCTTCACTTTCAGCACGGCGCAAACTGCGCAGCCGCTGTACGGACAGGCGCTGCCGGGAGGCACCACCATCGGCCATCCCTTCGCGAGTTTCCTGCTCGGCGATTACAACAGCGCCGCCATTGCTAACGTCCAGGCGCCGCAGTATCGCAAATCATCCTGGGCGCTATACATCCAGGACACATGGAAGATCACGCGCAAGCTCACGTTGGATTACGGGCTCCGCTGGGACCTGCAGAAGCCGCAGCGCGAACTGAACGCCCGTAGCAGCGGTTTCAGTCCGAGCGTCGTCAACCCGAACGCGAACGGGTTGCTCGGCGGTGTGATCTATGAAGGCAACGGACCGGGCCGCTGCAACTGCGATCTGGTGTCGACCTATCCGTATGCGATCGGGCCGCGCCTCGGCGTCGCCTATCAACTCAACGACAAGACTGTGTTGCGCGGCGGCTGGGGCCTGGTGTACGGGCCGAGCAACATCTTCGCTTACATCGGCGGCGGCAACAGCCAGGGCATGGGATTCAACACCATCAACTTCACGTCTCCCGGCAACGGCGTCGCGGCCGGGCAACTGGCTAATGGCTTATCGTGGAGTCCCACCGCCCTTTACGGCGCCAGTTACGACCCCGGCCTGCTGGTAAACCCCGGCGGCGCCGTGCAGGGCGCTCCCGCCGTGCTGGACCCCAACGGCGGACGTCCGCCGCGCATCAATCAATGGAATATCTCGGTGCAGCGCGCCATCTCCAATAACCTGGTGGTGGAGGCGGCGTACGTGGGGAACCGCTCCGTCTGGCTCAACCAGAACGGTCTGGTGAACTACAACGCGGTGGACCCGAACCGGTTGAAGGCGCTCGGCATCGACATCACGAACGCGGCGGACCGGACGCTGCTGAGCTCGTCGATCACCTCGTCGGTCGCGGTGGCGCGCGGGTTCAAGAAGCCCTACGCGAATTTCCCGGATAGCGGCACGGTGCTGCAGAGCCTGCGCCCATTTGCGCAATACAACGGGATCGGCTCGATGTGGGCGCCGCTCGGAAAGACCTGGTACGACGCGTTGCAACTCAAAGCGACGAAGCGATTCTCGCGCGGCCTCGACTTCACGGTGTCGTACGCCTTCTCGAAGAACCTCGACAACTGGGAGGGCTCGGGCAACATATTCGATCGCAGCAGCTTCAAGAGTCTCGCTTCGACCAGCCAGCCGCATCTGTTGACGATCAGCGTCGATTACCGGGTGCCCGCGCGCGGCTTCATGGCGAGCCATCGCATCGCGCGCATACTGCTTGCCGATTGGACCGTGGGCAGCCTGCTTCAGTACGCCAGCGGGCAATTGCTCGCGGCGCCTTCGTCGAACAACAGTCTCGGCAGTTTCCTGCCCGGCCAATCGACGCGCCAGTTCCGCGTGCCGGGTCAGCCGCTGTTCCTCAAGGATCCGAATTGCGGCTGCTACGATCCCACGCAGGAGACGATTCTGAATCCGGCGGCGTGGGTGGATCAGCCGACCGGCACCTTCGGCACCGCGACGGTCTATTACAACGATTTCCGCGGCCAGCGCCGTCCGGTTGAATCGGCGAACATCGGCAAGATGTTCCCGGTCTTCTCGGAGCGCCTTCGCATCAGCATTCGGGCGGAGTTCTTCAATATCTTCAACCGCCTCGAATCGCTGCCGAATCCGACCACCAGCAACCCGGCGACTCCGCCGACACGATCGAACGGAGTGCTGACCGGAGGTTTCGGCTTCATCAATTACACGCAGATCACGAGCAACAGCCAGAACAACGTGTACCCGTCACCGCGAACGGGTCAGGTGGTGTTACGCTTCGAATTCTAACGGAGGCATTGACTTACTGTGATATCGGCGGGCCGCGTCGGCTACGACTGCCCGGCCTGCCGATTATTCGGAGATGCCGATCGGGAGCCGGTGACACGTTGTCTTCAGCGCCTTGACGGTGATCAGCGAGCCGCGATTCAACTCGACATCGAAACTGCTCAGCCCCCTTTGAACCACTTCAACCACATCGGTGCAGCCCAGACCCTGTAGCCGCGCCTTGCTCATGCCGACCTCACTAACGTATACACAGTCGTCCGAGATCACGCAGAAGGGCCGCCGCATCGTGGGGAACTCCCTGATCCAACACCAACCGCATGGTGGATCCAACTCGGGATAGTTCCGGAAAAGGTCGGCGCGGCTGGGGTAGATCGCGACCGCTTCCACGACCCGGCGAACCGTCAGCCGCATGCCACGGATGCACGGCTGGCCATTCATCCGGTTTGGGTTCCAAGTTATCCGATCAAAAAGCGGCATCGCATCCGTTCTGATACACTCTCGCACGTGCCGCGCCCGCTACTTCATAATGAGGGAATGCGATTCGCCCTGGCCCTGTTGCTGATGGCCGCGAGTGCCGCCGGCCTCGACCTGCGCCGCGCCGCGATTGTGACGCCCGCCGGGTTGACGGGTCCCGAACGGAAGGCCGCCTCGCTGCTGGCCGACGAGATAGAAAAACGCACGCGCATCCGGCTGCCGATCACCGGGACGTGGCCGGACGGTCCGGCTATCTTCACCGGCCGCGACCTGCCGGCACGCTTCTCCGGCCGACTGATCGCTGCGGCGCCGGGCGCCGATGGCTATCGCCTGCAGATGCTCGACGGCAACATCCTGGTGGTGGGAAACGATGCGCGCGGCACGCTCTATGGGGCCGGCGCTTTGCTCCGCCGTCTCCACATGGATCGCGATACCCTGCAGGCGCCCGACGATCTGCGGGTCGCGTCGGCACCCCGGTATGCGCTGCGCGGTCATCAATTGGGGTATCGTCCGAAGACCAATTCGTACGACGCCTGGACCGTCGCGATGTGGGACCAGTACATGCGCGACCTGATCGTGTTCGGCGCCAACGCCATCGAGCTCATTCCGCCGCGCTCCGATGACGACGCCGACAGCCCGCACTTTCCGCTGCCGCCCATGCAAATGATGATCGAGATGTCGCGTCTGGCCGCGTCCTACGGCCTCGACGTCTGGATCTGGTATCCGGCGATGGACCCGGACTACTCGAAACCCGAAACGGTCGACGCCGCGATCAAAGAATGGGCCGAGGTCTTTCGCCAACTCCCGCGCATCGACGCGGTCTTTGTGCCCGGCGGCGACCCGGGCCACACGCAGCCGAAGTACATGATGGCGCTGCTCGAAAAGCAGGCCGAGTCGCTGCATCGCTACCACCCGCGCGCGCAGATGTGGATGTCGCCGCAAGGCTTCGACAAGGCCTGGACCGACGAGTGGCTCGGCATTCTCAAGCAGGAGCCGGCCTGGCTGAGCGGCGTGGTGTTCGGTCCGCAGGTGCGCATGAATCTGCCGCAACTGCGCGAGGCCGTGCCCGCGCGTTATCCGATCCGCCACTATCCCGATATCACGCACAGCCGGCAGTCGCAGTTTCCCGTGCCCGATTGGGACGTGGCCTATGCGGTCACCGAAGCGCGCGAGACGATCAATCCGCGTCCTGTGGATGAGGCGGCGATCTTCCGCGCGACCGCGCCATACACGGTCGGCTTTCTGACTTACTCGGAAGGCTGCAACGACGATGTGAACAAAGCGCTGTGGAGCGCGCTCGGCTGGAATCCCGATGCCAAGGTCGAGGAGATCGTGCGCGACTACGCGCGCTACTTTATCGGCGATCGCAATGCCGGCACGTTCGCCGAAGGACTCATGGCTCTGGAGGGCGACTGGCGCGGTTCGCTGGCCCGCAACACGTCAGTGGAAACGACGCTCGGGCTCTTCCAGTCCATCGAGCGAAATGCGTCGCCCGCGCTGCGGCTCAACTGGCGATTTCAGCAGGCTCTGTATCGCGCTTACTACGACGCGTATACGCGCCGGCGCCTGATCTACGAGACGGGTCTGGAGCAGAGCGCCCTCGCGGCGCTGCGCACTGAGGGTCCGCAGCAGGCCGAGGCGATCCTCGATCGCGCCGTCACCGAGCGCACCGCGCCCGAGTTGCGCGCCCGAATCTTCGAACTGGCCGAGGCGCTGTTCCAAAGCATCCGCATGCAGTTGAGCGTGACGCGCTACCAGGCGATCTCCGTGGATCGCGGCGCCAACCTGGACACGGTCGACGCGCCGCTGAATAATCGCATGTGGCTGAAGGCGCGATTCGCCGCACTCCGCGACCTGCCCGATGATGCAGCGCGACGCGCCGGCATCGAACAGATCCTGCACTGGACGGATCCCGGTCCGGGCGGCTTCTATGACGACCTCGGCAATCTCGAGGCGCAGCCGCACCTCGTGCGCGGACTGCCGTACGAGAAGGACCCGGCGTTCCGCGAGTCGCCGCTGGTAGGCTTCGCGGGTAACGCGGGCTGGCGCAGTTCGTGGTGGACGCATGCCGAATCGCTGTACGACGCGCCGCTCCGCATGCACTACGATGGGCTCGACCCCAACGCGGCGTACAAGGTGCGGGTCGTGTATGCGGGCGACAGTCCGCGCGTGCGCATTCGCCTGGATGCGGCCGATGGCATCATGGTGCATCCGCTGATGGCCAAGCCCACGCCGATGCGTCCGGTGGAATTCAACCTGCCGCGCAAGGCCACCGGGAAAGGCACGCTCGATCTCACGTGGCATCGCGAGGAAGGACTGGGCGGCAGCGGACGCGGATGCCAGGTATCCGAAGTCTGGCTGATCAAACAGTGAGTCCGCGCTACAAGTGGTACGTGGTCGCGATGCTCTGGTGGATCGCGTTCTTCAACTACGCCGACCGCCAGGCGATCTTCTCGGTCTTTCCGCTACTGGAAAAAGAACTGCATCTCAGCTCGGTCCAATTAGGGCTGCTGGGCTCGGCCTTCGCGTGGGTCTACGGGCTGGCATCTCCCGCCGCCGGACTGATCGTGGACCGCGTGCGCCGCAAGAGCGCCATCCTCGGCGGACTCCAGGCGTGGAGTCTCATCTGCATGGCGACGGCCGCGGCGCGCAGCTTCCCTGCCCTCGTGTTCTTCCGCGCAGCCGAGGGGCTGGGCGAGACATTTTACTTCCCGGCATCGGTCTCGCTGGTCAGCGATTATCACGGGCCGCGGACGCGATCGCGCGCCCTGGGAATCCACCAGACCAGTGTCTACATCGGCACGATTGCGGGCGGATTCTTCGCCGGAGCCATCGCGCAGCATTATGGCTGGCGCTGGTCCTTCGCCGTGTTCGGCGGGTTGGGCGTGCTGCTCGGAATCGTGCTCACGCGGGCGTTGCGAGAGCCGAAGCGTCCGGCCGACCGCGCCCGCATGCCCGTGGATGAGTTCTTGCGGATCCTGCTGCGCACTCCGGCAGCGCTGCTGTTGATGGCCGCGTTTGTCTGCGCCAACTTCGTGGCCGTCGTGCTGCTCTCGTGGATGCCCAAATTCCTCTTCGACAAATTCCACATGAGCCTCGCGGCGGCGGGACTGACCGCCACGGTGTTCGTGCAACTCGCGTCGATGGTGGGAGCTCCCATTGGAGGCTGGCTCGCCGACAGGTCGCGCCAGCGCATCGGCGTGCAGGCGGCCGGCGTGCTCTGCGGCGCACCATTCGTGGTGCTGTGCGGGCTCACGAACTCGACGCTTTGGCTGGTGGTCGCGCTGTCCGCCTGGGGGTTCTTCAAAGGGCTGTACGACGCCAACATTTTCGCCGCGCTCTTCGACGTAGTGCCCGAAGAAGCGCGCGGCACGGCGGCGGGTTTCATGAACATGGTCGGCTGGCTGGGCGGTGGAGGCACGGCGCCGCTGGTGATCGGCTTCATCGCGCGCGACCGCGGACTGGGCGTGGCAATCTCGATGGCGGCGGCCGTGTACGGCGTGGCGGGGGCGCTGCTGATCTCGGCTATCGCAGTCCGCGGTCGGACAGCCACGCGATGAGTGCCGCGGGATCGTCGGCGATGATGGCGTCGACTCCGGCATCCACCATGCGCGTCCAATCGTCGGGATCATTGACGGTCCACGGGATGACAAGCATGCCGGCATTGTGTGCGGCGCGGACCGATTCGGCGCTGACGAGCGTGTAGTGAGGCGCGACGAAATGGACGGGCGGGGTTTCATCGGGCACGCTCTCGTAGAGCGCACCGCGACGAATCTCGGGCGCACGTGCGTGCATCGCGTCGAGGATGCGGAAATCGGACGATGAGACCATGACGCGGGACGCCATGTCGTGCGCCGCAATGTGGCCGAGCACCAGGCGAACGAAATGCCCGGCATCCGCGAACGGCTTGGCTTCCAGGTTCAACTCGATAGCCGCGGGCGCGAGCAACTCGAAAACATCGTCGAGCGACGGCAGACCGGCGCCGGAATCGTCCACCGGGTCGTGGGAGATTACGATGGCGTTGTCGCGCGTGACCACCATGTCCAACTCGATGGCGTCGGCGCCGGCCGCAACGGCGTAGGCGAAGGCTTCGAGTGTGTTCTCCGGACGTACACCGCGCGCGCCGCGATGGCCTTGTACGAGGATGCGCCTGGCTGGCACTGCTCCAGTATCGCAGGTGTGCATGGCGAGACAGTTTTCCAGCGCCTGCCGCGCTAACCTGCGAGTGGGAACCCATATGAACAACCAACTGAATGGAATGCGAGTCGCGGTGCTGGTTACGGATGGATTCGAACAAGTCGAGATGACCGAACCGCGCAAAGCGTTACAGGAAGCCGGTGCGAAGGTCGATCTGATCGCGCCGAAGAAGGACCAGGTCCAGGGCATGAACCACGACGACAAGGGCGAGAAGTTCCGCGTCGATCGCAACCTCGAGGGCGTTTCCGCCGACGAGTACGACGCGCTGCTGCTGCCCGGCGGAGTCGCCAATCCCGACCGGCTGCGCACGATGCCCGAGGCGGTGCAGTTCGCCAAGGACTTCGCGCAATCCGGCAAACCGATCGCGGCGATCTGCCACGGTCCGTGGCTGCTGGTGGAGGCGGGGCTCGTCAAGGGAAGGAAGCTGACCTCCTGGCCGTCGCTGCAAACCGACATCCGCAACGCCGGCGGCAAGTGGGAAGACAGCAAGGTGGTGGTGGAACCGGGCCTGGTGACCAGTCGCAAGCCCGCCGACATCCCGGCGTTCAACGAAAAGGTGATCGAGGAATTCTCGAAGAACAGGTCGGCGACGGAGAAGCACAGGACGGCATAGGCCGCGCGGCTTTTCGGCCGCAGCCCGATTCGCTGGAATAGGCGCCGAATTGCTAAACCGCGTGTCGGTCAAACGTCTGCGCGAATTGGACGCCGCCTCTTGGCCGCGATCCTGACTCCCGTTACACCAGAATATCTTTCACCACATCGCCCGAGATCCCGGTGAGCCGCACGTCCAGACCCTGAAACTTCATCGCGAGCCGCTTGTGATCGATGCCCAGAAGATGCAGCATGGTGGCGTGGAAATCGTGGACGCTCACGGGATTCTCTTCGGCCGCGTAGCCTAGTTCGTCCGTCGTGCCGTACGTGATCCCCGGCTTGATGCCGCCGCCCGCCATCATGTAGGAGAAGCCCTTGATGTGGTGATCGCGACCGTCGCCGCCCTGCGACATCGGAGTGCGGCCGAATTCCCCGCCCCAGATCACGAGCGTGTCGTCGAGCATCCCGCGCTCCTTCAGGTCGGTGATCAGCGCCGCGGTGGCGCGATCCGTCTCCTCGGCCTTGAGCGCGATGTTGGCCTTCAGCCCGCCGTGATGGTCCCAATCGCGATGGTAAAGCTGGATAAATCGCACGCCGCGTTCGGCCAGCCGCCGCGCCAGCAGACAGTTGGACGCGAACGAGCCATCGCCCGGCTGCGCGCCGTACATGTCCAGCACCTTCTGCGGCTCCTTGCTCATGTCCATGAGGCCGGGCACACTGGTCTGCATGCGGAACGCCATCTCGTACTGCGAAATGCGCGTCTGGATTTCCGGATCGCGCAGCGCCGCGAACTCGGCGCGATTCAGTTTGTTGATCGCATCCACCGAACTCTGCTGCAGTTTTGCATTCACGCCCGGAGGGTTCTCGATGTACAGCACCGGGTCGCCGATCGAGTTCAGCTTCACGCCCTGAAACTTGCTCGGCAGCAGTCCCGCCGACCATTGCCGCGCGGCGATCGGTTGCATCTGCCCGCCCTTGCCCGTCGAGAGCAGCACGACGAAGCCCGGCAGATCGTTGGTGTCCGCGCCAAGTCCATAGAAGACCCACGACCCCATGCTGGGACGGCCCGGGATGATTGATCCCGTGTTCATGATCGTATGCGCCGGATCGTGATTGATCTGCTCCGTCCACATCGACCGCACGATGCAGATGTCGTCGGCCACGCTGCCGATGTGCGGGAACAACTCGCAGATTTCCTGCCCCGATTTGCCGAAGCGCTTGAAGTCGTACTGCGGCGCATAGCACGTGAGCTTCGACCCTTGCAGTTGCGCGATCTGCTGGCCTTTCGTAAAGCTCTCCGGCATCGGCTTGCCGCCCTCGGCGCGTAGTTTCGGTTTGTTGTCGAACGTCTCGAGGTGCGAAGGTCCGCCGGCCTGGTACAGAAAAATGATGCGCTTGGCCTTGGCCGGATGGTGCAGCGGATTGACCACGCCGTGCGATGCGGCCTTCTCCTGGGCCAGCAGGTTGTTGAGTCCGAGCAGTCCCACGCAGGCAATGCCGCGGCTGAGAAATGCGCGTCGGTGAATCTGGCAATCGCAAGGTTTCATGGTCAATTCCTGGTAATCGTTTCGTGCATGTTGAGCAGCGCGCGCGCCACCATCGTCATAGCCGCGAGTTCCGCCGGCTTCTCGCCCGAGGGCGTGGGCGCCTCACCGACTTTCAGCAACTCCGCGGCGTCGTCCGGCGATTTGCGGAACTGCTGCAGGCTGCTGCGGTACAGGTCGGACACCACGCGCTTCTCTTCGCCAGAAGGCGCGCGGCTGATGGCGCGCTCAAAGGCCCAGTTGATGCGATCGCCGAGGCTGCCCTCGTGCTTCAGAATGTTGCCGGCGAAGGCGCGCGCGGCCTCCACGTAGATCGGATCGTTCAAGAGCACCAGCGCCTGCAGCGGCGTATTCGAATTCGTCCGATTCACCGTGCATTCTTCGCGCGTGGGCGCATCGAACGTCAGCAGGCTCGGATGCAGAAAGCTGCGCTGCCAGAACGTGTAAACGCCGCGCCGATACATGTCGTCGCCATGACTCGCCGAGTATTCGCGCTTCGGGAAATTCATAGCCATCAGGTAGCCGTCGGGCTGCGCCGGCTTCACGCTGGGACCGCCGAACTTGTCGGCCATGAGTCCCGAAACGGAAAGCGCAATGTCGCGGACCACTTCGGCATCCACGCGGAAGCGGCTCTGGTGCGAAAGCAAGCGGTTGTCGGGGTCGCGCTCGTCATTATTCGCCGACGCCTGCCGGTACGTTTTGCTGAGCACGATCATGCGCACAATGTGGCGCATGTCCCAATCGTGTGCGCCCTCGGCCTGCCAGTCGGGGTGGACAAACTCGGCCGCCAGCCAGTCCAGCAATTCGGGATTCACCGGCCACTCGCCCTGTGACCCGAAATCGTCCAGCGACTTCGAAATGCCGCTGCCGAAAAACTGCCGCCACACGCGATTCACATACACGCGCGCGGTCAGCGGATTCTTCGGGTCCACCAACCAGTTGGCGAGGTCGAGCCGAGTCGCGCGCCGCCCGCCCGTATCCAGCTTGCCGAGGAAGACGGGGATCGCTGGCGCAACGACCTCGCCCGTCTCGTCCATCCAATTGCCGCGCCCCAGAATGCGCGTGTCGACGGGCTTCTCGGTGGCCTCGCTCACCACTACATGCGGGATCTGCTTTTCGAGCATCGCCGATGCAGCTTCGAGCTTGGCGACCGCGATCACGTCCGCCTGCGCTTCCGGTACGGCCCACTGGAAATGCGCGGCGATGCGCTTGCGATCGTCGTCGGTCCGCTTGTCCTCGGCGACTTTGAGCGACTTCAGCACGTTGTCCGGAATCTCTTTGCCGGCGTCCTGGTGCGGGTACGAATAATCGCCCGACGAGAGCGCGATGCGGAATCGCCCCATTGTGGCGCGGCGGAATTCGCTGTTCTGCAGGATGCGCACAGTCATCGTCGAATCGCCATCGGTGTGCAGCGGCTCGGTGAAGCGCAGCGCCAGCGCAACCTTCGTGTTCTCGTTATACGTCGCGATGGCCCAACCGGTGGACAGGTCGCCATCGATCGCCGCGATGGGCGGGAACTCGGCCGAAGGATTGTTCAGGTTCGACATCCCGCTGGCGAACGGCGCCTTGCCGCGTCCCGAAACTTCGGCCTCCACCTCGCTCAACACTACGCGATCCGCGCCGCGCGCCACACGGATGCCAGGCAGCGCTTCGTCCTGCACCACCTGAACTTCCATCGCGGTCCACGTGCCCGCGCCGGGCCGGAACGTGACCGTATAAGTATCGTTGTCGGGATTGGGACCGCTCGCGATCACGAGTCCGTCGCCCGGCTTGGAGTCCTGCGTGCCGTTATTGCCATCGTAGGTCGTGAACAAAACCGGCTCTTCGTTGTAGATCTTCAGCACCGACCCATTCGCCGATTTCGCGGAGATCGGATGCTGATTGTGCCAGACCAGTTTGCCGGCAGCGTAATCGTCCAGCAGCCGCTTCTCCCACGCGGCGCGCTGCGGCTGCAGGCGGGCCATCGTGGCCGTGAGCTTGACCTTCGCTGCGTCCAACGCGTCCTTCAGTTCCTCCTGCCGTTTCTGTTGCTCGGGCGTGGGAAGCGCGAGTTGCGTGCCCCATGCCTTGGCCCCGCGATCGGGAACGAGTCCGGTCTCTTTAATATCGGCGAAGAAGGCCTTCATGGAATAGAAATCGCGGGAGAGGAACGGGTCGAACTTGTGGTCGTGGCACTCGGCGCATCCCAGCGTGCTGCCCATCCAGACGGACGCGATGGTGCGGACGCGATCGGCGCCGTACTTCGCCAGATATTCCTTCGGTTGCAATCCACCCTCCGCCGAAGTGCGGTTCAAGCGGTTGAACGCCGATGCCACTTTCTGATCGCGCGTGGCGTCGGGGATGAGGTCGCCGGCCAGTTGGTCGCGCGTGAATTCGTTGAACGGCTTGTTGTCGCGGAAAGCGTGCAGCACGTAGTCGCGATACGGCCACGCCGGCAACGCGTTGTCCCCGTGAAATCCGCACGTATCGGCGTAGCGGACGAAGTCCAGCCAGTGCATGGCCTGCTGCTCGGCATAGCGCGGCGAGGCGAGCAGGCGGTCCACCAGTTTCTCGTACGCATTCGGTGCGGGGTCCTTGGCGAAGGACTCGGTTTCCTCGATTGTCGGCGGCAAACCCGTGAGGTCAAGCGACACGCGGCGGATCAGCGTGCGGCGGTCGGCCTCGGGTTGCTGCTGCATACCGTCCTTTGCCAGGCGGGCCTGCACGAAAGCATCCACGGGATTGCCGGGCGCCGGCGGAGTCGCGCGCTGTACAGGCTGATACGCCCAGTGGCCTTCGTACTTCGCACCCTCGGCGACCCACTGCCGGATCGTGTTCTTCTGTACATCCGTGAGTTCCTTGTGGATAGACGACGGCGGCATGACGCGCGCGCCCGTCGCGAAGATGCGCTGCACGATCGCGCTCTTCTCCGGGTCGCCGGGGACGATGGGAGTGGCGCCATCGCGCAGAGGCTTCACCGCTTCGTCGCGGATGTCCAGGCGCATGCCCGCCATGCGGGAACTCTTGTCGGGACCGTGGCAGCGGAAGCAGGTATTGGCCATGATCGGCCGGATGTCGCGGTTGAAACGCACCTCGGCCGAGGCGGTGAAAAGGAAGAAGAGCCCAACGCAAAACTTGGCGTTCACGTGGGACGAGTATATCGCAGACCGGGTCCTCCCGTGGTAATCTGGACCTTGCCTATGACTGTCCGATAGCCATTCCGGCTGCTGGCGCGACACCGTGAGGCGTCGTGTCATTCCACTCAAACTGCAACCAATCTGGAGTGAACGGACATGTTATTGGAGTCTCTCGGCGCCGATGCCGCTGTATTCGGCGCATTCCAAACCTATGCCGCGCAAGGCATGACACTGGGCCGCGTGGCGTTTTCCCATCGCGATCGATATCGCATCGTCACCCAGGCCGGCGATGTTTCGGCCGAACCTTCGGGCGCGTTCTGGTTCCGCGCCGCCGGCCCAGCCGCAATGCCTGCCGTCGGCGATTGGGTGGCCGCCCGCGTCGTCGGCTCGGCACAGGCGCTGGTCGAAGGAGTCCTGCCGCGCCGCACCTGCTTCTCGCGCCGCGCCGTCGGGAAGAACGAGGCCGAGCAGATCATCGCGGCGAACATCGACATCGTCTTTCTGGTCTGCGGACTCGATGACGATTTCAACCCCCGGCGCCTTGAACGATACCTGGCGCTGGCCATCGAAAGCGGCGCCATCCCGGTGGTGGTTCTCAATAAGGCCGATCTCTGCGACGACTTGGCGGCTCGCCTCAGCGACACATCCGCCGTCGCGCGTGACGCCGCGGTCGTGGCCACCAGTTCGCGAGCCGCTCCGGGGATCGGCGGACTCCGAGCTTTCCTGGCGCCCGGCCGCACGGTCGCACTGCTCGGCTCATCGGGCGCCGGCAAATCGACCATCGTGAACGGATTGTTGGGAGAGGATCGGCTGCGCACGGCGGAGGTGCGCGAATCGGACAGCCGGGGCCGGCATACGACCACCCATCGCGAACTGCTGCCGCTCCCCGGAGGAGGCGCGCTGATAGATACGCCCGGGATGCGCGAGTTGCAACTGTGGGCCGGCGCCGGCAGCATCGAACAGGCGTTCGACGAAATTGTCGCTGCAGGCGCCGCTTGCCGTTTCCGCGACTGCACTCATCGCGGCGAGCCCGGCTGCGCCGTCCAAAAAGCACTGGACGACGGCACGATCTCAGCGGAGCGGTGGCGCAGTTACGGCAAGCTCCTCGCCGAGGCTCGCCGCCATGAACTCATGGCCGAGCCTCTACAGGCGCAGGAGGCAAAACGGAAACTCAAACGACTGCACAAAGCGTGCAGGGACATGTATAAGCGGTAAACCC
>Ga0105240_10001427_pt1 | contig 40903 bp, 37 predicted proteins | sample KBSC54metaG_FD_80426 | JGI IMG/M metagenome (GOLD analysis project Ga0105240, IMG submission 80426) | Corn rhizosphere microbial communities from Kellogg Biological Station, Michigan, USA - KBS C5-4 metaG | ecosystem: Host-associated > Plants > Roots > Rhizosphere > Soil | place: Michigan, USA... | reverse complement strand
GGCGACGAGCTGGTGGTCACCGGCTCGAAGATCTGGACCAGCTACGCCCACATCGCCGACTACCAGGAGCTGCTGGTCCGCACCGATCCCACCAGCAAGAAGCACGCGGGGATCACCTGGGTGATCTGCGACATGAGGCTGCCGGGGATCACCATCCGGCCGGTGCCCTTCGTGACCCGCGCACATCACTTCAACCAGGTCTTCTACGACGAGGTTCGGATCCCGATCGCCAACGTGGTCGGCGAGATCAACGGCGGCTGGAAGACCGCCATGAGCACCCTGTCGTTCGAGCGCGGCACAGCCTTCACCGAACGCCAGGTCATCCTGGCCAGGGCCGTGGACGACCTGATCGACCGGGCCAAGACCCGCACCGGTCCGGACGGCAAGCGCGCGTTCGGCGACAGCGAGATCGGCCGCCGCCTGACGCGCCTCCGCGCCGAGACGGCCGCCTTGCGCGCCATGACCTACGTGGGCGTCGCGCGCAATGTGCGCCGCAACGCGCCAGGGCCCGATGGCTCGATGCTGAAGATACTCGTGAGCCGTCTTACGCAGCAGATGCATCAGATCGCCGTCGAACTGACTGGGTCCGACATGGTCTTGATGAACCACACCTCACACGATTACCTGCAATCGTATGCGCGCACCGTGGCGGGCGGCGCCAGCGAGATTCAGTCGAACATCGTGGCCGAGCGCGTGCTGGGCCTCCCCCGCCAGCGGTAGCTAGCGAAAGCCCACGCGGACGAACTCGGCCCCCTCCCGCCCGGCGCGAAGGCTGTATCGCGTGTTCCGAGGGACGAATACGCTGTCTCCCTTGCCGATCGTCTGGTCGCCGAACTCTATGACGCCATCGAGCAGGTAGAGTATCTCATCCTCGTCGTGGCTGTGCGGCGGCTCGAAGCGCCCCGGTTCATAGCGAACCCTCTTCAGGTTCGGCTGGTCCATCAGGCTCTTGTAGCTGAGCCCCTGCTCGCCAGGCTTCGCCTTTCCAGGCCAATTGGGATCGGTCTCGCGCCACTCCCGCTCCGCGTCTCGCACGATGGATAGTCTTGCAGCCACGGCGTCATTCCTGATCGCATGATGCCGGCACATGAAGAGCGCTACATGCCACGCTCGGCGTGGCAGCCGTCCAATAGGTATTCGACTGATATCTAGACGTAGTCTTGCCGGCTTGTGGGTTGCACCGTCCGCCTGAACAACGCGCAGGAGGAACCGTCGATGTTTCCACCCGGTATCCGCCTAGGTAATCGCGTTGACCACGTGATCTGGATCGCGAAACCCGAGAACGCCGCAAACATCGTTCAGCAGCTGACCGAGCTGTTTCGAGCCCAGTTCGACAAGCGGGAGGGCGCAAAAGCTGGCGCCGGCTTCGACGTCTGGGTTGCTTGGGGGGGCGGTCTCGAAGTTGTCGCGCCCTATGCGACGGGTCCGGGTGTGAGCGAGGTATTCTACGAGCACCTGCAGACGCGAGGCGAAGGCTTCTGGGGCCTCGTGTACGGCGTCGACAACCTGGAGGAGGCCATCGACCACGCCAGGGCGCTGGGTTGGCCGGCAAGGTCGCCCAACCCGCGTCCCCCCGAAGCCGCCCTGCACCACTGGACCACCACCGTGTTGGAGGTCAGGGAAGCCGTGATCGGCGAGATTCTCGGGGTGAATCTCCTGTTCGGAAAGATCACCTACGCCGAGGCGCCAACGTAGCCGCTCTTTCAGCCGGGACCACCACCAAGCTGATTGCCCGCTCGCTCGTTCTAGCCCGCCTGCGACCACGGCGGGCGACAGGCGTAGGCCCGGATCGATTCGACGGTCACTGGCCCACAATCGCGCGCACGCAGCAGCCTGGTCCGCAAACCGGCCCAATCCCTCGCGCGAAGATCACCGGGATTCACTACGCCCACATTGGCCAGCGCCCGCGCGGCGCGAGTCGGCAGTCCCGCCGCAAGGAAACAGTCCAGAGCCTCCCGCCACACCGCATCCCCCTGTCCGTGCAGAGGATCGCCGTCGACAGAGCGGCGCTTGCCGGCCAACCCAGCCGTCCTCCCCCGCTCTGGCTCCGCGCCGCGATCCATTGGCGCGCCCACCTCGCTATTTCGTCGAGAACTCGTAGTCGCTGAGACTGAAGAGCCGCGCGTCGAACCACGCCCCCAGGCTGTTGCTCGAACGCAACCCTCCCACACGACGCTCTACGCCCGGCTGCATCGCACCCACGCAGTTGCCCGCATTGAACACGTGGCCCTTCATGCCCTCGGTAGACTGGCCAAAATACACATCGACCGCCTCTGGCCTGACGCGAATATAGTTTGCACGGGTGGATCGCGCGCCCCTCAGGACTCTGATAATATGCGTCATCGTGTTTTCAATCATATTGATCCACGACAAACTCGCAACGCAGAATGGCGCGTTTATCATGAAGTAATTGGGAAAGCCGGCGACGCTCACGCCCTTGTACGTCCTCGGCCCATCTTGCTCCCAAACGTCCGAAATAAGACGTCCATTCAACCCATAGACTGGGAACGTCGGGACAGTTGTCTTCACGTGGCTGAACCCGGTCGCGCACACCAGAGCATCGATCTCGCGCTCGACTCCGTCCGCGGTGACGATCGAGTTCTTCCGTATCTCACCGATCCTCGCCGTCACCAGATCGACATTGCTCCTGCTGAACGCTGGATAGTAGGTGTTGCTGAAGGTTGGTCTTCGACAGCCGAAATCGAACTTCGGCGTCAGCTTCTCCCGGAGTTCTTCTGACGGTACGCCCCGTTCGATGTGGCGCAGGCACATGGCCTGCAGATACCGCTGCAACCACCTGACGGATTTCGTCTTGGTCAGGATGCTGAACAGCGGAATATCGACCAGCCCAAATGCGGCGATCCTCAGCAGGCTTTGGAAGCCGGGAACATGCTGCAGCGCCCATCGCATGCCGGGACTTATCGGCTTCGATGGCTTCGGCAGCACCCACGACGGGGTGCGCTGGTAAACGTCCAGTCGCCCGACAACTTCTGCAAGTTCCGGGATGATTTGGACACCCGTCGCCCCCGTTCCGATGATGGCGACCCTCTTCCCGGAAAGATCCAATTTATCCATCCAGGCGGTCGAGTGAAAGACATCACCTTCGAACGTTTCCATGCCCTGGATATCCGGGTTTCTGGAAACGCTGAAGCCACCAGTCGCTGTTATCAGGTATCTGGAAACGAAAGTCGTCCCGTCAGCAAAATGAGTTACCCAAACGTTGTTGTCCGCGTCATACACAGCTCGTTCCACCGAAACGTTGAAACTTATCCGCGGCCTCAAATTATACTTCTCAACAAGATCTAGCGAATAACGGAATAAATCCTTCTGCGGTGCGTAAAATGTCGACCAATAACTCCTCTTCTCGAACGAAAAAGAATAATAGATGACCGGTATATCAGCGGCAACACCGGGATAAATGTTGTCTCGCCATGTGCCTCCAATCTCGGAGGCCCTGTCGACGATAGCAAAATCGTCGAATCCGTTCCGCATCAAGTACATGGCGGCGCCGATCCCCGCAAATCCCGCGCCTACGATCAATATTTCGGAGTCAAGTTTCATGGGGCGGACTCGGCAGGAAGATCACGTAGCTCAAACGGTGGCGACTGGCGTCACGGGCGATCCGACCGCCCCTGGCAGCCGCAACGGCGGCGCCGTCAGCAGGCAGGCGGAGCGCTTCTCGTTCAGCAGCCATCGGGCAAGATCTCCCAGGCGCCACAACTCACCGAGGTGGATGCCCAGCTTGAACAGGCAGAGATCGTGAAGCGGCAACATGGAGTGGTCGCCGGCGGATCCGTCCTCGAAGCCGAACCCTTCCACGGCGACGTTGTCGGAGCAAAGCGCGACGACGCCGCTGTCGGCGACCCACTGCAACAATCTCGGGTCGCGACCGTCGAGGACCGCGCCCGCTTGGTTCAAGGCGGCGCGATCGGGCTTGCCGTTCATGGCCAGCACCTGATCGTCGAAACCGGTGTGCAGGAGCAGAAAATCCCCCGGCCGGACCTCCACCGATTGCGCCCGCATCGCGTGATCCAGTTCGTCATATCCGACCCAGGTGCGCCCTGGACCGAACGCGTCGAGCAGGCTGACCACCGCCGCGCGCCCCTGCGCGCCGACCTCAGCCAGATTCTCGATCCCTAACGCCAGGGCGCGGGGCGGACTGTCGCCGTCCGGCGCCACCAGGTGGTCCCCCGCGCGGTAGCCGTTGTAATAGACGAGCTCTTCGACGCCATCGTCGTCTGCGTCGAAGCGCGCGCCCCAGTGCGCGAGCGAGTCCCACTGCGTCGAGTATTGGGTGTGCAGGATGACGGCATCGTCGCAGACAACCCCCCTCGGGTCAGGGCCGAGCCCGAGCACCAGATTATACATGCTGGCGCCGTGGGCGTTCTTGGACGCGAAAAGCACCGGCGGGTTCCGCCCGCCCGCGTGGCTCGTCCAGCCGGGATAGTCGAGGGGCAGGCTGAGGGGGAAGCACAGACCCGCCTTCACCTCCTGCACCGCCCCCAGCCGTCGCTCGGGCGTGATCAGGTTCATCCGACCGACCTGGTCGTCAGCGCCGAAGTCGCCCCAGTTCGAGCCCTCCGGGCGACGCCGCCAGCGATGCGCAGGACCACTAGATGCTTCCATGGTTCCCCCCTCGAACCCTGATTGGACGGCAAGCATGGCGCCTTCCGTCACTCTCACGCTGTTGCATCGGTCTGCAATTCACGGGCGCGCGGCATGCCCAGGCCATGTTCCGCGATGATGTTCCGCTGAATATTGGACGTGCCGCCGCCGATCTGGGCGGCGATCGAGTTCATGTACTGACTGATCCATCGCTGCGGCCCGGCCTGCGCCTCGGTCGCCCCCCCGAGGACGTCGGCGCCCATGACCTTTTGCGCGACGCGCCCGATCAGTTCCAGGATCGCGCTGTTGTAGAGCTTGTTCAGCGGCCCCGAGGCCGGCGGATCCGCCCTTCCCTGCACGGCATTGTCGAACTGCCGTTTCGCATTGGCCTTGTGGGCATGAACCATTCCGCCGATGCGGCCGAGCTCGTCTCGGATCAGCGGATCGGCGATGGCGGGACGACCGTCGATCTGCACGGTTCGCGCCAGCCGCAGCAGCTTGTCGAAGATCTCCTCGGTCCGCCCGGCCGCGCCGACGATGTTGCGTTCCAGGACCAGCGTCTTGCGACTGACCTGCCAGCCTTCGCCCCGATTGCCGACCATCCAGTGCGCCGGCGTGCGGACATCGTCGAGGAAGATCTCGTTGAAGCCCGCCTGTCCGGTGATCTGCCTGAGCGGCCGGACGGTGACACCCGGCTGCTTCATCCGCACCAGAAGCACGGTGATGCCTTGATGCTTGGGAGCGTCGGGCTCCGTGCGCGCAAGCAACAGCATATGCGTGGCGATGTGACCGCTGGAATTCCAGATCTTGTGGCCGTTGATCACCCACTCATCGCCAACCAGTTCGGCTTTCGTGCGCAATGAAGCCAGGTCGGATCCCGCGCCGGGTTCGCTGAAGCCCTGGCACCAGATGTACTCTCCGTCGATGGTGCGCCGGATGAACCTTTCCTTCTGCCAGTCCGCGCCGGCGGCAAGCAGCGTCGAGATCACCAGATTCGACCCGACGTGAGGGAGTTCGCGCGGAGCCCGCACGCGATCGAACTCTTCACCGACGATGAGGCTCTTGAGCGGGTCAGGCGCCTGGGCGCCGCCGCCATACTCCCGCGGGACCGTGCGGTAGACATAGCCGGCGTCGATCGCCCGGCGACGGAATTCGGATATGTCTGGCCGACCACCCGGCGCTTTGACCCAGTTCTCCACGAGGAAGCGTGCGACCTCGCTTCGGAAAGCCTCCTGATCGAACCCCGAGTCGCTCATCCGTCGCCACGCCCCATCGGCGGCCCCGCCGACGGCTCGTCGGCAAGCAATCCGCGAAGCATTCGGCGGTCTGTCTTCAGCATCGCGTTCAGCGGTATCTCATCGACGAACCGCACCCGCACGGGCGCCTTGTAGGGCGCGATCCGTTCCTTGAGCCAGGCCATGAAGTCGGCCTCGGTCGGCTTCGGATCGACCCCCGGCCTCAGCACCACGAGGGCGGCCGGGACCTGGCCGAGGCGTTCGTCCGGAAGCCCCGTGGCCGCGCAATGGACGACCGCGGGATGCCGCGACATCGTTTGTTCGAGCTCCAGGAGGGGCACCTTGAAGCCACCGCGAATGATGACGTCGTCGGCCCGCCCCTCGATGAAGAGGTAGCCGTCCTCGTCCAGACGTCCGAGATCGGTCGTGCGAATCCAGCCACCCGGCGGTTGGTAGCGGGCGTTGGGGTTCTTCACTTCCATGATGCCCAGTTCGCCGGTCGGGAGCTGGGCCGAGGTCTCCTGATCGAGGATGCGCACCTCGACGTCGGCCAGCACCCGGCCCGAACTGCCTCGCTTGCCGCGCCGCAGCTCGATCGTGGCGTCCTTAGGCCAGCCCGTGACCTTGCCGGTTTCGGTGGAGCCGTAGGTCAGCAGCACGGGACGGCCATAGGCGTCCTCGAACGCGTCGGCGAGGGCCGGATCGAGCGGCGCGGAACCGGTGACGAATGCCCGCAGGCTCTCCAGTTTCTCCCTGGGCGGCCGGGCTTCGAGCAGGGTGCGCAAGCCGGCCGGCGGCAGACCGGCGAACTTCGGCTTGTGCCGCGCCACCAGATCCGCCCAGCGGTTCACGTCGAGCCGTTCCATCAGGACCAGGGTCAGCGGGCGCGTGGCCCAGGGCATCATGGTGAGCACGCCGCCCGTCGTGGCCAGGGGAATGGCGTGGATGACGCCGCGTCCCCGCACGATCGGCGCGTCGGTCGCCCCTACGAACCGCTCGAGCCACGTCCATGTGACCGTGATGCGCTTCGCGGGCCCAGTCGTGCCGCTGGTCGGCACGAGGATCGCCGCGTCGGCGGGGATCTCCCCCCTCGCTCCCGCGCCCGCGCGTTCCAGTCCAGACCGCGCACTCACGGAAAGTCCCGCGTCGGCTTCGCCGATCACGAAGCCTGCGCCCCCCACGCGCCCGACGGCCGCCTCCAGCTCGTCCGTCCAGTCCAGGGCGTGCGCCACGATCACCGCCGGCCGCAAGCTCTCGACCTCGGCGCAGAGGCTCAAGGTCGGCTGGATGGCCGTGATGATCGAGACGCAGCGTTCGACGGCCAACAGACCCGCCATCGCGGCCGCACAGGACGGCCGGTTGCGGATGACCAGGGCCACGCCCCCTCCCTCAGGGTCGGCCTCGCCGACGAGGGCGCCGAGCGCGGAGGCGAAGTCGCCGACTTCGCTCCATGTCGTTATCTGCTCGCCGAACTCGATGGCCGGTATGTCCGCCGCCGCCTGGAGGACGTACCGGATTCGCTCAGACACACGAGGCACAGCTGGCTTTTCTTCGCGGTTGTGGAGATCCGCCGCCAAAACAACACTCCCCGACGCCATCGCCTTGCACGTGGCGACCGCAGGGCGCCCTGCGGCTCTGCCGGATGCGCCACGCGCGAATTCAAGGACCGTCTAGTCCGCGGGCAACCGATCAGGCGATACTGATTCCATTATGGATATATGTGGCGTGCGTATTGGCTGTGAAAGATCAGATTACGGAGACTGCCCGGGAAGTGAAGGGCTGCATATACACGAGTGAGAACGGTGCAAACCGAGGAACGTAAAATCCCTGAAATCTCCAGATCGCGCTTCAAACTATAAAGAGGACCGGTGAGTTCATGGCAAGTTCTATCCCGCAGAGATACATCGACGGCCTCAACTCCGCGGACGTGAACGCCGTGTCCGAGCTTTTTTCTCAGGGCTCCCAGTTCCTGGGCGGGGATGGAAGCAAGCGCGTCGGCAGAAAGGCGATCCACGATTTCTACGCCAACGTCTTCGCCAACAGAAAAACCCTCAAGACGTCGCTCGGACGGGTCATCGATGAGGGCAGGCGCGTGGCGTTCGAAGTGATCGTCCACGACTCCCCCATGGGCGCCAACGGTCAGGCGAACTCACTGGATCTGGTCGAGCTGGATGACGACGGACTCATCGCCCACAAGGTGGTGTTCTATCCGCAGACGCGGGTGAAATAGGGGCTGGTTCGCGTCAGGGTCCGTGCGCACGTGTCCTGACCTGCCCCCCCTAGAGCTCCACCATCTCGAACTCGCTCTTGAGCGAGCCGCAATCCGGGCATTTCCAGTCGTCCGGAATCTCCTCCCAGGGGGTCCCCGGGGCGATCCCGCCCAGCGGGTCGCCTTGGCTCTCGTCGTAGACGTAGCCGCAATTCATGCACATCCAGCGCTTCATGGGGCCCTCAGGCGACATCGAACTTGACGTGAATCTCTTCGGGCACGCGCGCGTCGTGCCCGACGGGATATGGCGCGGGATGGTCCGGATCGAGCCGCAGGTTGTGGAGACGGTCCAGTATTGCATTCAAGGCCCGGGTCATCTCGAGCCGCGCCAGATGCTGGCCGATGCACACGTGGGGCCCGATGGAGAACGGAATCGGGCGGACCGGATGTTCCCGGAAGATGTCGAACCTGTCCGGATCCTCGTACTTGGCGGGATCGCGGTTCGCAGACCCGCGGATGGTGTTGACCACCGCCCCTTCGGGCACCAGGAACCCGTCGATCTCGACGTCGCGGTTCACGTAGCGCCAGCCGCGCAGGATCGGCACCTCCCAGCGCAGGGCTTCCTCGATGGTCTTGGCAATGAGGGTGCGATCGCGGCGGACGGCCTCGAGCTGGTCCGGGTTGCGCAACAGGGCCACGAGCAGATTGCTGGTGCTGCGATAGGTGGTGTCGCCGCCGGCGTTCATCAGTTGGCGGAAGAAGCCGATGAGCACGTCGTCCGGCAGGCGCTCGCCCGCGACCTCCAGATTGGCGAGATGGCTGATCAGGTCCTCGCCGGGCTCGGCGCGGCGGATCGCGATGACCTCCTCGAAGAACTCCCCGAGCTTGGTGGCGGCCTCGACGCCCTGGGGAAGCCCGATCATGTTCAGCAGCTGGGCTTCAGCGAGCCTTTGGACGATCGGCCCCTGCTCCTCGTCCAGGCCCAACTGGCTGTAGATCACCTGGAACGGGTAGAGGTGGGTGAACTCGTGGATGAGCTCGGCCTCGCCGCGGTGCATGAAGCGGTCCATCAGGCGGTTGACCACCGGCTCGACGAAGGTCTGGCCCCACTTGCCGACGATCTGCGGCAGAAACGCCTGCTGGAATATCCGCCGGAACCTGGTGTGCTCCGGCGCATCCATCGCCGTCACCGACCGGCCGAAGGTCCGGCCGACGAAGTGCTGGAACACCTCGTGGTTCGTGAACGTCTCCTGATCCAGCAGGATCCTGGTCACGTTGTCGTACCCGAACACCATGTACTGGCTGAACCCGGCCAGGTCGAAGACGTCCGGCTGGTCGTTGAACAGGGAGAAATACGACCCCGCATGCACCGACGCTTCCGCATGCTTCTGATGGATCAGCGGATAAGGATCCGGAGTATCGCCGCTGAATGAGCGGTTGGCGGCAAACACGTCGAAGGCCTGGTCGTCGAAGTCCTTGAGCGTGGGCATGACGGCGGCGGTCTTCATATTGCCTCCAAGCGCCCTTTTGAGCTGCGCCAGGCCGACGGCTCAGCTGTCGACGCCCATTTCAACACGGCCAGAAGCGCACCGGAGTTATCGCGCGGGACCCGGCCTAGGGTCCAATAAGGGGCGGCACGGGTTCGATAGATATTTCGCTATAGACCCTGCGACGTTGCGCCTGCCGGCTTTGGGGCCGCCGGCTCAAGCAACCAAGCGCGGGAGTCGATCCGGCTGCTGCGCCTAGCGGACTTCCGAGAGCGGACGTTCCATATCGTGCTTGATGGGCTCGTAGGCGGGATCTGCATCGCGGGCTTTCAGGATCCGGTGCAGCACGGCTGCGCTTCGCCAGAAAGCCAGGGCGCCCGGCGAAAGAGACCCTCGGCGCCGCCACAGGGCCGTCGTCGTTGTCAGTGGACTCCCTGCAATCGGAATGATGGCCATGTCGCCGGCCTGCTCGGGAACAGGCGTCTTCACGGTCCACCTCAGGCACATCAATCGGCGGGCGCGTGCGAATTCCTCAACAATTGACCGGCTTCCTTCCGGCGCCGGGACTGTTTCCGCCCCGGCCTCAATCAGCGGAGCAATCACGGTGCGCAGCGCGTGCGGGTTTGAATAGCCAGGCGACATGGCGAGACGGCACCCCTTCAGTTCGCCGAGCGTCACTTCGTTCCTGCTGGCAAATGGATGCTCCAGAGGGACCATCACCGTGGCCGAGCGATTGCAGATCGGCAAATACTCAAGCGAAGGGTCATCCGGAACCATTTTGACCGAAGCAAATACTATGTCGTAATCACCCTTCATGAATGGTGATAATATTTGCGAGATGGGTCCCGAGGCAATTCTAAGACTGATACCTGGGTAGTCACTGACAAAATTGTCTATGAGTATGTTTCGCTCAGGATAGGCGATGTAGTAATCTAGCGAGGCCAGGGAGACGCGCGTTTCGCCCTCCCCTCGTAGCGTCTGCAGAGCGCCTTCCGCGGAATCGATCGCCGCTGCGATGGCCTGGGCGTGGGGCAGGAAAGCCGTCCCCTCCCTCGTCAGCTCGACCGTCCGGGAGGTCCGCTGGAGGAGACGCAGGCCGACCTGTTCTTCCAGCCGCCGAATCTGCTCCGAAATCCAGGGCTGGGCGACGTGCAGCCTCACCGCCGCGCGACTGAACGAAAGCTCCTCCGACAGCACGATGAACGTGCGTATCAGCTGAGGATCAAGCGCCATCTCTTGCGGGGCCTTCCTATGCGCTCCCTGAGCAGCCTCCATAGTTATGTCTCAGGCAGAAATCCACCGACGCGACGACGCCGCCGTCGAACGGCGCGTTCCCGCCGGATGTGCCTGTGGGACGCTGCAACGTCGGCCCGGATCGCCGCCCGACTGGACAGGGTTGGGGCAACCAGGCCCCGGGGAGCCATGTCGCGGTCGGCTAGGACGGATCGAACTCGACGTAGATGTGCTCGGCCACGCGCCCGCCATTGCCGAGCGGCTGCGGCGCGGGATGGCCGGGATCCAGCCTCAGGTTGGTCAGCCGGTCCAGGATTGCATTGAGAGCGCGGGACATCTCCAGCTTCGCCAGGTGCTGACCGATGCAGACGTGCGGCCCAGTGGAGAAGGGAATCGGCCGGTACCGGTGTTCGCGGAAGATGTTGAACCTGTCCGGGTCCTCGAACTTCGAAGGATCCCGGTTCGCCGAGGCCAGCACGGGGATCACGACCGAGCCCTTCGGTATCCGGAAGCCCTCGATCTCGACGTCCTTCTCCGAGTACCGCCAGCCCCGGAGGATTGGGGCTTCCCACCGGAGCGCCTCGTCGATCGCCTTCGAGACGAGGCTGCGATCCTGCCTCACGGCCTCCAACTGGTCGGGATTGTTCAAGAGACCGGTGAGCAGGTTGCTTGTGCCCCGATAGGTGGTGTCGCCGCCAGCGTTCATCAGCTGGCGCAGGAAGCCGAGCAGCACGTCGTCCGGCAGCCGCTCGCCGTCCGCTTCAACGGTGGCCAGGTGGCTCACCAGGTCGTCGCCGGGATTGGCCCGGCGGATGGCGATGAGCGCCTCGAAGAACTCCCCGAGTTTTTCCCCTGCCTCCACGCCCTGGGGCATGCCGATCATGTTCAGCAGCTGTGCGTCGGCAAGCTTGCGGATCAGCGGCCCCTGTTCCTCGTCGAGCCCCAGCTGGGTGTAGATCACCTGGAACGGGTACAGGTGCGTGAACTCGTGGATCAGCTCCGCCTTGCCCCGATGGATGAAGCCATCCATCAGGCGGTTGACCACGGGGTCGACGTACTTCGCGCCCCACTTGCCCACGGTCTGCGGCAGGAACGCCTTCTGGAAGATCTTCCGGTATTTGGTGTGCTCGGGCGGGTCCATCTGCGTGACCGACGCCCCGAACGTCCGGCCGACGAAATGCTGAAGCACTTCGTGGTTCGTGTAGGTTTCCTGGTCGACCAGGACCTTCACCACGTTGTCGTAGCCGAACACGGTGTACTGCTTGAAGCCCTGGGCGTCGAAGACGTCAGGCGCAGAGTCGAAGAGGGACCGGAACGAGCCCGCGTGAACCGCCCCCTCGGCCGCCTTCTGGTGGATGAGGGGGTAGGGATCCTCCGTGCTGCCCAGCAGCGCCCGGTTGGCCGCCATTATGTCGAACGAAGCGTCCTCAAGGTCCCTCAGTCGCGGAAGAATGGCGTTCAATATACCCTCCAGCGCTCGGGGCCAACCCTCGGCCGTACGCCCTAACAGGCTGAACTGCGCGCAGCTCGGCACGGTCATTATCCCGCCCGCCGCCGACAGCGGTCCAATAGGCGGACCGTCATTTTCCATACAGATTAAAGAATAGATTCCGTCTCGCCTTGGAATTGGCATACGGCGCACGGGCTTTATTCTTGGAATTCCAGGCGCCGTCGCTAATCCGCCGCGATCAATGGAAGAGGAAACATAAGTGAAGACGCGCGCCGCCGTTGCCTTCGAGGCGAAGAGACCATTGGAGATCGTCGAGCTTGATCTTGACGGGCCAAGGGCCGGGGAAGTGATGATCGAGATCAAGGCGACGGGCGTCTGCCATACGGACGCCTACACGCTCGACGGCTTCGATTCCGAAGGCATCTTCCCCTGCATCCTGGGCCACGAGGGCGCCGGGATCGTCGTGGAGGTCGGGCCTGGCGTCAGCTCCGTTCGGCCAGGCGACCACGTGATCCCGCTCTACACCCCGGAGTGCCGTCAATGTGAGAGTTGCCTCTCCCGAAAGACAAACCTCTGCACCGCGATCCGGGGCACCCAAGGGAAGGGCCTGATGCCGGACGGAACCAGCCGGTTCTCGTACAGGGGCCAGGCGATCTACCACTACATGGGCTGCTCCACCTTCTCGAACTACACGGTTCTGCCTGAAATCGCCGTGGCGAAGATCCGCCCCGACGCGCCCTTCGACAAGGCCTGCTACATCGGCTGCGGCGTGACCACGGGCGTGGGCGCCGTGACCAACACGGCCAAGGTCACGCCCGGGGCCAACTGCATCGTGTTCGGGCTCGGCGGCATCGGCCTCAACGTGGTGCAGGGCCTCAAGATGGTGGGCGCGTCTATGATCGTCGGCGTCGACGTCAACCCGGCCCGGGAAGGCTGGGGGCGTCAGTTCGGCATGACCCATTTCGTGAACCCGAAGTCGATCGACGGCGATCTCGTCGCCCATCTCGTCGAACTGACCCGCGGCGGGGCCGACTACACTTTCGACTGCACGGGCAATGTGGAGGTGATGCGCCAGGCGCTGGAATCCTGCCACCGCGGGTGGGGCGAGAGCATCATCATCGGCGTCGCGGAAGCTGGTCGGGAGATCGCCACCAGGCCGTTCCAACTGGTGACCGGGCGCGTCTGGCGGGGCACGGCGTTCGGCGGCGCCCGCGGACGCACCGACGTGCCCCGGATCGTCGACTGGTACATGGACGGCAAGATCCAGATCGATCCGATGATCACCCACACCATGCCCTTGGAGGAGATCAACCGGGCGTTCGAGTTGATGCACGCCGGCGAGAGCATCCGCAGCGTGGTGACCTACTAGTCAGCTAGGGGCAGGAGACCTCACATGACGACCTTTACCCATATCACCGTCGGCACGAACGACCTGGCCAGGGCGCGCGCCTTCTACGACCAGGTGCTGGCGTGCCTGGGGTGGACCCGCGTCGCCGACCTCGGGGACAACGGCTCGATCTGGGGCGACGGCAAGCCCAGCTTCTTCGCCCTGAAGCCGGCGAATGGTCAGCCGGCGACGGTGGGCAATGGCGTGACCGTCAGCTTCGAGGCGCCGAACCGCGCGGCGGTGAAGGCCTTCCACGAAGCGGCGCTCTCTCTTGGCGGCCCGGATGAGGGCGCGGTCGGGCCGCGCGGCTGGGCGCCAAATGCGTTTGCCGCCTATACGCGCGACCCGGACGGGAACAAGCTGGCCGTCTACAGTTTCACGGCCGAGTAAGGTTCACGGTGTCGCTGGAGACAATTTCGACGAACCGCGCCTTCGGGGGCGTCCAGGGCGTCTATCGGCACACGTCGACGGCGACGCGTACGCCCATGACCTTCTCCGTCTTCATGCCCCCGGCAGCGCAGAGCCAGATGCTTCCCGTCGTCTGGTATCTGTCCGGGCTCACCTGCACGCACGCTAACGCCACGGAAAAGGGCGAGTTTCGCAAGGCCGCGGCCGAACTCGGAGTTGTCGTAGTCTGCCTGGACACCAGTCCGCGCGGCGCGGAGGTCCCTGACGACGCCGCCTTCGACCTTGGGCAAGGCGCCGGCTTCTATGTCGACGCAACACGCGAGCCGTGGTCGGAGAACTTCCGCATGGAAACCTACGTCGTGCAGGAGTTGCCCTCGGTGGTGTTCGATGCGTTTCCTGTCGACCCGTCGCGACAGGGGTTGTTCGGCCATTCCATGGGCGGACATGGCGCGCTCACCCTGGCGGCGCGTCATCCCGGGCGATACCGGTCGGTGTCGGCCTTTGCGCCGATCGCCGCACCAAGTCAGGTCCCCTGGGGGCGCAAGGCGTTCACAGCCTACCTGGGCGACGACGAAGCGGCCTGGCGGGAGCATGACGCAGTCGCCCTGATCGAGAGCGGTCGTTCGCTGCCCGACCTGCTGGTCGACGTCGGGGAGGACGATCCATTCCTGGGGCGCGAGCTGAAGCCGGAATTGCTCGCCCAGGCGTGCGCACGGTCAGGCATTCCGCTGACGCTGCGTCGCCACGCGGGCTACGACCATTCGTACTACTTCATCTCGACGTTCATGACCGACCACCTGCACTGGCACGCGGAGCGGCTGAAGAACTGAAGGTCGGCAATTCCGTGCAGGCGGAGCACGCGCGAGGTCGCGCCCCCGCCGTCTGGCAAAGGTCCGCGAACGTCTACCGGCGTTCGATTATAAATCGCCCTCTCTCCCTTATGACTATCGCGGCCAGATCCAGTCTACCGTGAGTAAAAGGGGAGATTAGACGCGATGCTTGAAGGCATAAGAGTGGTCGAGATGGCGTCGATCGCCGCGGGCCCATGCGCCGCGGCCATGCTGGCCGACTGGGGCGCCGAGGTCATCAAGATCGAGCCGCTGGGCGGAGATCCAGTGCGCGGCGTACCGGCCCGCCTCGGGCTGGCGCAGCAGGCCTTCGACGCCGACTTCGACCTCCACAACCGGGGCAAACGGAGCCTCGCGATCAATCTCGGCAACGCAGACTCCTACAAGATCATCGAAGGCCTGGTCGCAGGCTGCGACGTGTTCATCACCAACATCCTTCAGGAGAAACAGCGGACCCGGAGGATCGACTGGGAGCACCTCTCTCGGATCAACCCGAAGCTGGTGCATGCGTCGATATCCGGATACGGCCCGGCCGGCGCCGACAGCGAAACGCCGTCCATCGACCACACGGCCTTCTGGGCCCGGTCGGGACTGGCGCACCTGATGACGCCAAAGGGGTCGGAGCCGGCGCCGATTCGCCGTGCGACCGGCGACCGGGCCGCGGCGATGGCGTTGGTCGCGGGCATCCTGGCCGCCTACATCGAGGTCCAGCGCACCGGACGCGGCAAGCGGGTCGAGACGTCGCTGCTTCGCACCGGCGCCTTCCTGGTGGCGACGGACCTCAACACCCAGATCAGCCGGGGACGCGTCGGCTCGAACCAGCCCCGCAAGTCAAACATCAATCCTCTGCACACATTCCTGCCGACCAAGGATGGCCGCTGGATCGCCATCAGCGCGGGGCGGCTCGAAGATCTCGCCGTACTCGGAAGCCCGGAACTGCTGGAGGACGCCCGGTTCGCGGACCAGGCCGGCCGCCGCCAGCACGCCGGCGAACTGGTCGACCTGCTCGACTCGATCTCCAGACGCCACACCCTGGCGGAGTGGTGCGAGAAGCTGCAGGGAGCCGCATTCCGCTGGGCGCCGGTCCAGAACGCCGCCGAGGTGGTGGCCGATCCACAGGTCAGGGCCGCCGGCGCGCTCGTGGACCTGCCGCTCAAGACGGGCGAGGGCAGCTATGCAAGCCTGGCCATGCCTGTGGGCTTCTTCAAGGAAGACGGCGGTGTCGACGGCGCGCCAAGAGCGCAAGCGCCCGGCATTGGCGAACATACCGATCTGATCCTCGCAGACCTCGGATACTCCGCCACAGCAATTCAGCAGATGCGCCACAGCCGAGTTGTTGGCTGACGGACGCGGGTTCCGCTGCGGCAGTGCGGCAAATCGATGCTCCGCGGCTGGGGGATTGAATTCGCGCGCGATTGCGGATGCTATGCAGGTAGCGCCGACCCGGCCCGGCGCATCAAGAAACTAAAGGCAAGGGGGAGGAGCTGCGGTGCTGGATCCGAAACTCATTCGGGTATTTCTGGTCCTTGCTGAGGAACTGTCGTTCAGCCGCGCCGCCGTGCAGCTGAACGTGGCGCAACCCTGGATTTCTGAGCGAATTCGGCGCCTGGAGGAACACGCCGGCGTGCGCCTATTCCATCGCACGTCGCGAACCGTGGAATTGTCAGCCGAGGGACTCGCTTTCCTGCCTCGGGCAAAGGCCATCATCGACACCCTGAATCAGGCGGAGTCGGCCCTGCGCGTGTTGCGCGGAGCCGGGGCGTCGAAGATCTCTCTGGGGTCCTTCAGCTACTACAACCATTACCCGGAGCGCCGAATTCTGGTCGACCGGTTCATGAAGCTCAGCCCGAACGTGAGACTGGACATACGCTGGGGGTCTGCCGACGAGGTCCTGCCGCCGCTTCTGAATGGCGAGACGGATCTGGTCTTCTCCTCGATCAACAGCGTCGACAACCACACCCTCCTGGAGTCCACGCCGGTGTGCACGCGCACGGGCCTGGTCATGGTCCCTCGCGAGCACCCCTTCGCGGGTCGAGACGCAATTGGCCTCGAGGAGCTCGCGGGCTGCCGCGTCGCCGTGTCGCGCGGTTACCTCTCGCGTTTCGGACGCAGAGGCGCGCTGGGCCCGCTCCTCGACGTAGGCGCCGAGTTCGTCGAGGCGCCCGAGGCCCGCCGCGCGACGATCGAACACTATGCCCGCGTACACCGGATCATGTGCCTGCGCTGGCTTCCCACCATGCCAGCGAACCGCGACGTCAACGACATGGTCCTGACCCCGATCCGGGGCAATCCGCTGACGACGACGACTGTGCTCTGGCGCCGGCGAGGAAGCCGTTCTCCAAGCGCTCTCGCCTTCTGGCGAAACGCCGTCCTCCTGCATCGAGTGATCACCACGGGCGACGCCGAGCCGATGTATGGCGCGATCAAGGATGAGATCGAGCGGCCGCTCGCCGACCTTACGTGACGCTCGGCCAGCGCCGCGCCCTTGGGCGGAGGCTGGCGAACGATCCGCAGCGCTGACCGTCTAGCTCGCTTCGCCGGCGAGCTGTTCGAGGCGCGCCTGCAGCTCGGCCTTGCGGATCTTGCCGGTGTCGGTGCGGGGGATCTCCGCCGCGTCCATGGGAACGAACCGCTTGGGAACCTTGAAGCTCGAGAGCTGCCCCTGCAGCCATCCACGCAGCTTTCCCTCGTCCATGACCCGTCCCGGGCGGAGAACCACGGCCGCGACGACCATCTGTCCCATCTTCGGGTGAGGCAGCCCCACGACCGCGGCGTCGGCGATGTCGGGATATTCCAGCAGCACGAGTTCCACCTCACGCGGCGACACATTCGCGCCGCTGGTCTTCAGCATCTCTCCGCTTCGACCGTGGAAGAACAGGTAGCCGTCTTCACTGATCGAACAGAGGTCGCCGGTGTGGAACCATCCGTCGGAGTCGAAGCTCTCGGCGCGTTCGCGCTTATAGTACCCGTCCATCAGCGAATATCCGCGGACGCAAAGCTCGCCTAGCTCGCCCGCCGGCAGCTCTTCTCCCGTCTCCGCCCTGATGATCTTGCGTTCGACCCTTCTGACGCCTCGTCCGAACGAGCCGGTCTTGTCCGGAGGGAGCCGCTCGCCGGCGAATTCCATGCTGTGCGGGCCGAAGGTCTCCGACATGCCCAGGGAATCCGGGGTCAACTCCTTGGGCGTGAGGCCATAGACGAACTGCTGTGTCGCGGTGCTGGGTTTCAGGCGTCGCAGCTCCGCCTCGTCAAAGCCGTCGACGCCGTAGAGGGCCCGCGCCTTGGGGGCCGCCAGGAAGGCATGGGTGACCTGACATCCCCGAATGGTCCGGACCACGTCCGCGGGCGACTGGGTGCGCGGGGTCACGCAGGCAGCGCCGCTCTGGTTCGCGGCGAGCATGGAGGTGCAGAGGCCGCCCACCCAGAACATGGGCGATACCGACAGCAGGCGATCCCCGCGGCTGTACGTCATGTATCGCGACATGACGTGGGAATGACGCGTGACGACGCCGTGGGAGTGGACCACCGCCTTCGGATCCGAGGTGCTCCCCGAGGTGTAGATCATCACGGCCGCGTCGGATGGGTGGACCTCCGCTTCGACGGCGGACAGAGTCTCGGAGGAGATGTCGGCAGCGGCCGCCTCCAGTCCGGCGCGATCGCCACGGGCCCAGGCGGGCGCCTCGCCGAACACCCAGATCTCGCGCAGGAATGGCGCCGCCCTCAGCTGAAGCGGACGCCCTCCTTCGCTGTCCGCCAGGCCGGGCAACGCCGTCGGCAGGCGTTCGAGATAGTCGTGGCTGAGAAAGCGGTCAGCCGTGATCAGCAGTTGAACGTCGGCGTGCCGGATGACGTGGGCCAGTTCCCGGGCCGCCCCGAAGGTGCTCAGCTGCACGGCGATCGCCCCCATGCGCGTGATCGCAAACCAGGCTGTGGCCCACTCCGGACCGTTCGGGAGCAGCAAACCCACGCGCGCGCCCTTGCCCAGTCCACGCGCCAGGAGGCCGCGCGCCAGGATGGCCGACTGGCGATCGACATCCCGGAAGGTCAGGGACGTCGCGTCGTCCATGACCTGCGGAAGGTCGCCGAACCGCTCCACGAGGCTCTGCTGCATGCCAGGAACAGTCGGCCGATACGCAGGAAACAGGTCCATCATTCCTCCCCGGATCGGAAAACCTCGGCCATGCCGCCGCTCATGACCTCAAGAAAGCTGCCCCGGTCGACTGCATTCAATTCCGCCCGCCAGACTCCCGCAGTGCTGAGAGCGGCGGCGACCACCAGGTAAGTTCAATGGATAGTGATGCCCTACCGGCAGTGTTGCTGAAGAGCCAATACGCATCGCGCGGATATCGATAATGGCCGCGGTATAGTCCGGTCGAGGCGTAGAGCGCAGACAGGTCTTCTCTGCGACGGTGCTTCGGCAGCTGCGCCCGGGCGGCAGCCTCGGCGCTGCGCTCCCTATGAACGCCTCACTGCAGAACGGGGGCTGAAGCCATGCGGTTCGACGGGCGTGCGGTGATCGTCACGGGCGGCAGCTCCGGATTTGGCCGCGCCACCGCGCTTCGCTTCCTGCGGGAAGGCGCCAAGGTCCTGATCGCCGATCTGGACGAGGGGGGTGGCCAGACGACCCTGGAGATGGCGCGGGAAATCGGCGGTGAGATGCAGCTGATCGTCGGCGACATCGCCACGGAGGCAGGCGCGGCGGCGGCCGCCAGGCACGCGATGGACCAGTTCGGGACCGTCAATGTGCTGGTCAACAACGCCGGCATTGCGCCCCCCGAGCGGACGGACAGCTGGAACGCCCCGGAGGAAAGCTGGGACCGCATGCTCCGCATCAACCTGAAGAGCGTCTACCTCTGCTCGCGGTCGGTGATCCCGACGATGATCGAGAATGGCGGCGGCGCCATCGTGAATGTCGCCTCGATCGCCGCCACCCGCACCTGCAGCTGCGCCTCCTACGCGGCCGCCAAGTCGGGCATCCTCGGCTACACCCTGCAAGTCGCCACCGAGCTCGCTGCGCGAAACGTTCGGGTCAACAGCGTCTCGCCGGGGATCATGCTCACGCCCATGCTCACCGGCGAGCGCAAGGGATTCACGCCGGAGCAGACCAGGGTCAGACTGGAGGAATCCGCGCAGCGGGTGCCGATGAAGCGGGTCGGCAGCGTCGAGGATATCGCCGCGGCCATCGCCTACCTGGCGAGCGACGACGCCCGGTACGTGACCGGCCAGGAACTGATCGTCGACGGCGGCTATGTGCGCGCCTGAGCCGCAAGCACTCGTCTGTGGAGCGGGCCAAGGCCACACCGTCGGCAAACCCGCGCCAAGGAGCAGCGATCAAGGGAGGCTAGAATGCTTACCGTCGAAAAGCTGTTGGCCATCGAGGAGATCAAGCAGGTCAAGGCCAAGTATTTCTACTACATGGACATGAAGGAATGGGACGGCTGGCGGAAGGAAGTCTTCGCGCCGGACGCCGCCATGGTCATCAGCCGGGCCGGGCCTGAACCCCGGAACGGCATCGACGCCATCCTCGAAATCATCATACCCCTGCTCGACGGCGTTAAGTCGATCCACCACGGCCATATGCCGATCATCGAGATCACCTCACCGACCACGGCGACGGGGATCTGGGCGATGGAGGACCTGCTGTTCCTGGACGGGCGGCCCCAGTTCGGCGGCCTCTCCGGCCGCGTCCACGGCTACGGCCACTACCACGAGACCTACGTGAAGACCGACGCCGGCTGGCGGATCAAGACGATGCGCATCGCACGCCTGTTTGGCCCCGCCCCGATCCCGTAAGCGGCCCGAATTCAGCATCCGAGCCCCAGGAAGGCGGCAGACATGGCGGAGAAGCCGGCGATCAGCCTCCAGGCCTGGAACTGGGCGGCTGCCGATGTCCTGGAACAGGCCCGGGCGGCCGACCGGTTGGGCTTCGACACCTACTGGCTGGCGGAGCACTATGTCGTCCCGAAGGAGGTCAACAGCGACTATCCGCTGACGGCCGGCCGGGCGCGACACATCATGTCACCCGACACCCATCTCCACGATCTCTTCTGCCTGCTCGGCGCGGTCGCCGGCGCGACGCAGCGTTTGCGGGTGGGAACGGCAATCAACGTCGTGCCCCTCAATCACCCTCTGCACCTCGCGCGCGCCACGACCACCCTGCACGCGGCCTCCGGAGGGCGCCTGCTGTATGGGACCGGGGCAGGTTGGGCCGCCGACGAGTTCAACGCCTTCGGGGTGCCGATCGCAGAGCGGGGCGGACGCCTGCAGGAGACCTTCGAGATACTGAGAAAGGCCTGGGCGGGCGGCTTCTTCAAGCACAGCGGCCGCTACTTCGACTTCGCGGAACTGCAGATCACCCCGGCCCCCACGCCGATCCCGTTGATCGGCGGCGGCCGAAGCGACGCGGCGCTGCGACGGACGGCGAAGCTCGCCGACGGGTGGATCAGCTATGGCGCGCTCGACCTCGACACCGCGCTGCAACTGCGCGATCGGCTGGAGACGCTCCGCGCCGAGGCGGGGGTCCGCGACCGGCCGTTCGAGTACTACCTGCGGCTGGACGTGGCGAGCCCGGAGGAGGCGGACCGGTTCGCGCGCGAAGGCTTCAACCATCTGATCTTCTGGGTCGAGGCCTTCTGGCCCCGCGACCCCGACGTTCCCCTCTCCGAGAAGCAGCGGACCTTGGCGGACGCGGCGGCCCGCTTCGGCCTCGAGCCGAAGGGTGCGTTTTAGGAAGCAGGCGCTGCCTGTTGGGGACTTCTGCCGAGGCGCTTCAAGAGGGGTTGCCCAAGGCCTTGATCGGCCGGGAGACCGCCATACGGATTCTTACGCACCAGCGCTTGCGAACTCTATGATGTGACCTAGGAAGATTGAATCGACCAGACGCCGCGTCCCATCTGAGCGGAAATGGAGCCGACACTGCGCGCGAATTGAAATAGAGCCGGCGAGGGAGGATTTGTGACGCTGGACCCCAAACTTATACGCGTGTTCTTGGTGCTCGCCGAGGAACTCTCGTTCAGTCGCGCGGCGGTTCGGCTGAACGTAGCCCAGCCCTGGATATCTGAACGCATTCGCCGGCTGGAAGAACATGCTGGCGTGCGTCTGTTTCACCGCACGTCCCGCACGGTGGAATTGTCGCCGGAAGGACAGGCTTTCTTGGTTCCGGCGCGCGCCATCATTGACTCGATAGAGGAGGCTGAGGTGACGTTGCGCTCGCTGAGGGGCGCAGGCGCCACGCAGGTCTCGATCGGGTCTCTGAACTATTACGTATACTACCCGGAGCGCCGGATTCTCGTTGACAGGTTCATGAAACAAAATCCGAAAGTGGAGCTCGAAATACACTGGGGATCCACAGAGGAAATACTTCCACAGCTTCTCAGCGGTGACACGGATCTGGTGTTCTGCTCGTTGGATAGCGTGGAGAACGACACGCTGCTCGAGTCCACGCCGATCTGCACACGCTACGGCCTGCTCATGGCGCCGCGCGAACACCCGTTCGCACAACGCGAGTCGATCGACCTCGAGGAAGTCGCCGGCTCCCGTGTCGCGGTATCGCCCAGCTACATGCCGCGTTTCGGCAGGAAGGGAGCGCTGGGGCCTCTCATCGAAGCGGGCGCGGAGATCGTCCCGGCGCCCGAGGACCGGCGAGCGACGATCGAGCACTATGCGCGAGTCCACCGCATCATGTGCGTGCGCTCCCTGCCGCGAATGCCGGCGACGCGCGAGGTGAACGACATGGTCCTTGTGCCCATCACCGGCAACCCGCTCAGGACCACGACCGTGCTCTGGCGTCGGCGCGGCACGCGCTCTCCGAGCGCCCTGGCGTTCTGGCGCAGTGCGATCCTGCTGCACCGGATCATCACGTCCGGGGACGGCGAACCCGGCTACCGCGCGATCAAGGCGGAAATCGAAAAGCCGCTCGCGGAACTGGGCTGATCCCGGCGGCTGGCGGGCTTCGTCCCGCCAGCTACTGGCCCGGCCCGCGGATGTCGCGCGGCGCGCCCAGGTGCTTCTCCGCAATGACGTTGCGCTGCATGTTCGACGAGCCGCCGCCGATCTGAGCCGCGATCGAGTTCATGAACTGATCGGTCCAGCGCGCCGCGCCGCGTCCGCCGCCGGCTGGGTAGCCGATGGCGATGCCTCCCAAGATGCGCTGCGCCAGGAGCGCGATCCGCTCGGACACCTTGGAACCGTAGAGCTTGGCGAACGCGCCGCTGGCCGCGGAGCGGGTTCGGCCGGACAGCGCCCGCGCGGTCTCCTCGACGAACTCGGCCTTCTGCGCCTCGATCAGGCTGTGGATGCGGATGAGCTCGTCGCGAATGAACGGGTCCTCGATGGCGGGGCGCCCCCCGAGATCGGTGGTCCGCGCGAGCCGCATCAGCTTGCCGAACAGATTGCTGGTGGCGTCCGTCGAGCCGACGACGGCGCGTTCGTGGTCGAGCGTGGTGCGCGACACGATCCAGCCCTTGCCGCGTTCGCCCACGATCCAGTCCTTGGGCGTCCGGGCGTTGTCGAAGAAGACCTCGTTGAATGTGGATTCGCCGGTGATCTGCTTGAGCGGCCGCACGGTGACGCCCGGCTGCTTCATCGGCATGATCAGGTAGCTGAGGTTGTCGTACTTCGGCTTGTCCGGCTCGCTGCGGACCAGCAGGTACATGTGCGTCGACTTATGCGCATTCGATGTCCAGATCTTCTGGCCGTTGATGACCCACTCGTCGCCTTCCAGGACGGCCTTGGTCGACTGGGACGCCAGGTCGCTTCCGGCCCCCGGCTCGCTGTAGCCCTGACACCAGATGATCTCGCCGCTCAGCGTCGGCGGGATGAACCTGCGCTTCTGCTCATCCGTGCCGTGGGCGAGCAAGGTCGGCAGGAACTGGCGCAGCGCGCCGGTCATGCGCAGAGGCGCGCCGGCCCGGTCGAACTCCTCGCTGATGATATGCGCCTTGACCGCGTCGGGCTCCTGGCCCGAGCCGCCGTATTCCTTCGGGACCACCCGGAAGATGTAGCCGCGCTCCACGGCCTCCTTGTGGAACGCCGACAGGTCCGCCTGGCCGCGGCCGCCGGCCCAGTATTCGGCGAGAAAGTCGGTCACTTCGCGCCGGAATTCGTCTTTCTGCTCGTCGGTCTCGATCATTGGGATATCGACAGTCTGTCTTGAGGATGTTGGACGGAACGCGACCAGGGGCTCACCAGCCGATCAACTCCAGGGCGCGGCGGCGGTGCGCCGCGGGCGCGCCCAGCCAGGCGTAGTCGAACATCGCGCGGCGCAGCCAGATGTGCGCGGAATGCTGCCAGGTGTAGCCGATGCCGCCGTAGGACTCGGTCGCGATCCTGGCCACGTTCGAGAAGGTCTCGGTGATCAGGGCCTTGGCCAGGGCAGCGCCCAGCGACGCGTCCGGCGCGCCCGTCTCAAGCTGCTCCGCAACGCGCCGGTAGTAGGCGCCGTTGAAGTAGATGGCGAGCGCCAGGTCTGCGAGCTTGTGCTTCACCGCCTGGAACTGGGAGATGACCTGGCCGAACTGCACCCGGAAGTTGGAGTATTCCGAGACGTCATGGACGGAGCGCTCGGACCCCCCGTGCGCGTCCGCACAGACAAGCACGGCCGCAACGTCCAGCAGGCCGGCGCCGAAGTCCGCCGGAAGAGGGTCGATGCGCGTTTCTTCGAAGACCAGGCGCGAGACGGGGCGCGTCCGATCCTGGACGATGAAGTCTTCCCGCTTCACGGAGGGGTCCGAGAGATCGACCAGCCCGAGCCGGCCGCCTGCCAGGCCAACGATCGCGATCGCCGCAGTGTCGGCGGCCATCACGTAATCCTTCGCGCCGGAAATCCTGTCGGCGACCGGATGCAGGGTCCATTGGTCGGCGCCCCATGCTTCGAGCTCATGAAGCGCCAGGGTGGCGACGGCCTCGCCGGTGGCGAGCCTGGGCAGCCAGGCGGCCTTCTGCCTGTCGCTGCCCGCTCTGGTAATGGCGAGGCCAGCCAGAGTGTGGGCGAGCCATGGGCCGGGCGCGCCGGCCCAGCCGATACGCTCCGAGATCATGCTGACGCCAACCAAGCCCAGCCCCAGGCCGCCGTATTCCTCGGGGATGGCCACCCCACCCAGACCGAGTTCCATCATGCCGCCCCAGATGGCGCCGGCGATCTCCTCATCGCCATCGAAGGCCTTGTGAAGCCGGTCGACCGGGCAGGCCTCCTGCAGGAAGCTCTCCACGCCCTCGATGAGTGCGGCGATGTCGTCCGTGTCAGGCATTTTGCGGCATCCCTGCATCGGGGGATCGGTCAGGACCGGCTGGTGAGAGGCTCATGCGAAGGCCCCTTCGCGCTGGGCCTCGCGCGCGGGCTTCAGGCCGATGATCAGCGGCAGGATGACGACAGGCGAGACGGTGAGGAACATCAGCGAGAGCGAAGATCCAACCCGCGCCGGATCGTGGAATACGAAATCGGTGAACGCCGCGACCATGACCGGCCCGAGGCATAGGCCGATGCCGTTCTGGGCCAGCAGAAACAGGGCCGAGATCCGCGCGCGATAGCGGAACGGCGTGACGAGTTGCAGGGCCGTCGCGGCCGGGCCGGAAAAGGGCTGGAGGAAGCCGAGCACGCCGTAGCCGATCGCGAACATCCAGATCGGCAGAGAGGCGGCGAACAGCATGCCGCCGATCACGCAACCCGCGGCGTAGGTGACGATGTAGTACCGGAGGTGGATGTCCTTGATCCCGGCCGCGAACAGGCGGTCCGAGAACCAGCCGTGAAACACGTAGCCGGCGATGCCGCAGACGCTGTGGATGAGCCCGATGAACAGGCCGGCCTGGCCGGCGCTCAGGCCATAGTGGCGCATCGCAAAGACCGGCGCCCAGCTGATCATCCCGAAGCCGACGATCGCCAGACCGCCAAAGCCCAGGAAGTGACAGGTGAAGAAGGCCGCCCGCGACCGGAAGAAGGCGGAGAAGCCATCCGCCCCCTGGGCGGGCTTGGCGACCTTCTGTGAGACGTCCGGCGGCTCGGGCAGCAACAGGGCCAGAAGTCCCAGCGCCAGGCCCGGCGAACCTATCAGGATGAACACCTGTTGCCATGGCTGCAGGGTTCCGAGCACCGGCAGGGTGATCGGACCGGAGCGCGCCACGGCGTCGGCGATCGCGCCGCCGAGTCCCAGCGAGATGCCGGCCCCGATGCTGGAACCGGCCCCGAAGACGCCGATCGCCAGGCCGAGACGGCGTTTCGGGAAGATCCGGCTGATCAGGGCGTATCCCGCCGGAATCAGCGCCGCCTCCCCTGCCCCCAGGCCTAGCCGCGCCGCCATCAACGCGCCGAAGCTGCGCGCCAGCCCGGTGGCGGCGGCCGCGAGAGACCAGAAGGTGACACCCAGATAGATGATCCATCGCTTCGGAAAGCGATCGGCAAGCCAGCCCACAGGAACGCCGAACGCGGCGTAGAACAGGCCGAAGCCCAGCCCGTTGACCAGGCCGATGTCGAAATCCGTGACCTTCAGGTCGCGCCGGATCGGGTCGACCAGAAGCGACATGAGGGAGCGGTCCAGCGACGCGATCACGGCCAGGAGCACGAGGATCGCCACCGACAGCCAGGCGCGCACCGCGCCGCCGTGATACGGCGCCGCGGCGGGAGCCGTCGCGTGCAGGCTGCTGGACAGGTCGATCGGCCCGTCATTTTCCCGCCGCACCTGGCGCTCCCCGTCTTCAGACAGCCAGAGGGTGGAGTCGACCCTCGCGCCTCACGGAAGGTTCCGCGGAGCGTCCGGCAACCGGACGGGGCCGAATTCGCGCGATGGCAGCAGCACCGTCGCCGACGCGAGCGTGGTGCGGCCGCCGCGCTGGTTGGTGCAGGACATCTCGATGTCGATCGCATTGAGGTCGCCGTCGCGGCGCTTGCCGGTCACCCGGCCTTCGCACCACTGCACGTCGCCGAGATAGTTGAACTGCCGGAACTCGAACCTCGTCTTGTGGACGAACCCGTCGTCGCCCATCCAGTTGGTGAGCATCTGGGTCAGGTAGGCCTGCCGCATGGCGCCCACGTCGTAGCACTGTGGCACGCCCGCGGCGTGCGCCACGTCGAGGTCCCAGTGGCAGGCGAAGGCGGAGCGCGGGATCCCGTCCGCCGTGGCGGTGGAATAGAACTTCGGGATGCGCTTGCGATTCAGGTAATCGAGCCGGTGGGTGCCGGCGCCGAACGCCCCGAACTGCCCCGTGCCGACGCAATAGCCGATCCAGTCCTTCAGCGTGTACGGGCCCTTGACGATCGGATCGATGTCGTCGCCGACCGCCACGTCCTCCCAATAGCGGGGCTCGGCCCCGCGCCGGCGCTCGGCCTCGTAGGCGGCGTCGATCCTGGCGATCTCCTCGGCGCTGTAGACCGGCGGTTCGTAGTCCTGCGACTTGTTCTTCCCGCCGTGGCCGCTGCGCGCCACGTGGATCGTGGGAACCCGCACGGTTCGCACCACGTCTCCGCGCTGGTTCTTGATGCGGGTCATGCGGCTGGCCTTCACCGAGATGCCGCTGAACTTGCTCTCCTTCTGCTCGACCGACTCCAGGAAGGTGATCGAGCTGGTCCGGTCGCCCGGATAGATGTGCCGGTAATAGGTGGTCTCGAAGCCGACGATGAACGAGTGCAGCCCCTTCAGCGGGTCGCCCTTGGGGGCGATGCGGGCATCCTGCGGGAGGATTTCGTCCAGCCCGCCCACCGAATAGGTCGGGAAGGCGATCGGGCTGCGCCAGCGGGTCGAAAAGCCGTAGTCGGGATCGCACCAGAGCGGGTTGTCGTCGCCGATGCCGATGGCATAGCGGCGCATCGTGTCGATGTGCGCCTCGGTGGTGGTCTCCAGCGGGCTGGTGCGCTGGAAGTGGGTGATCATCCCGATCCGCGCCTTCATCGCGGCCACGGCCTCGGGCGTGATCTTCGCGGCCGTGAAATCGTCCACCACTTCCGTCGACATCGTTTCCTGTTTCCTCGCCCCAACGCCGCCCTGCGCTCGCGGCGGCCCAGGAGATCGCGAAGGGGAGTTTCGCGCCGAATCCCGGAGGCCCGCCGATGCGGGAGCAACCTTCCGGGGCCGTCTCGCGCGCAGTACGTCAGCAAGGCTAGCCCGGTCGGCGGCCGCGACAATATTATCGCCCATATGAATATTTCCGAGGCGCGTATGAGCCGCGCGCGGAGCGGGCCCGGCGTCCGGAGCGCGGCCGGCGAGGCGCAAGCGGCCAGGCCCGCGCGGGCGAGCGATACGGCGCCGCCGCCGTTCTATAAGATACTGCCTATGAATGCGAAATCACGCTGAGCCCTATAGCGTAGGCGACAAGAGGCATCATGCGGGAGGCGGCGTGGGCGTTCAGACAGTCGACCAGACAGGCGCGACGTCACGCCGGCGCGGATGGGCGGCCGGCTACATGCTGGTCCTGCTCTGCCTGATCGCGGTGATCAACTACATCGACCGCCAGATCATGGCGATCCTGCTGCAGCCGATCAAAGAGGAGTTCCACGCCTCAGACACCGTGATGGGGCTGGTGGTCAGCACGGTCTTCGCGGCCTTCTTTCTGGCCGCCTCCATTCCGATAGCGCGCCTCGCCGACCGGTATCCCCGAAAGATCGTGGTGGCCGCGGCGGTGGCCTTCTGGAGCCTGATGACCTCCCTGGGCGCCGTGGCCGCCAACGTCTGGCAGATCATGGCGACCCGGATCGGGGTGGCCGTCGCCGAGGCCGGCGCGGGTCCGGGCAGCCATTCGATGGTCTCCGACCTCTTCACCGTGCGCTCCAGGGGCGCGGCCATTGCAGCGATCGGCGGGGCGCAATCGCTGGGCGTTGGCCTTGGCGTGTTCCTGGGCGGATGGCTCTCGGACACCTTCAGCTGGCGCATCAGCTTCATGATCGTCGGGTTGCCGGGCATCCTGCTGGCGGCGATCTTCCTGCTCACGACCCGCGAGCCTACGCGCGGCCAGTCGGACCAGCTGGTCGATTCAGGCGAAACGCCAACCTTGATGGAGGCCTTCCGCACCCTGTGGAAATACCCCAGCTACCGATGCGCCGTGCTGATCGTCGCCATCGGCGGGTTCTACGGCTACGGGATTCTCAACTGGGGGCCGTCGTTCCTGCGCCGCGCGCACTCGATGTCCGGCACGAACGTCGGGATCTGGTTCGGCGTGGTCGTCGCGGTGTGCCTGTCGATCGGCAACCTGACCGGCGGGATCCTCGGCGACTTCCTCGCCCGGCGCGACCAGCGCGCCTACATGTGGGTCGCCGTCATCGGCCAGTCGCTGGCGTTCCCGTGCGGCCTGGTGTTCCTGCTGGCGCCCACCTGGCAGATGTCGATTGCCGGGCTGGCCGGCTACATCACGTTCTACACCATGTACAGTCCAGTCTGCACCATCCTGAGCCAGGTGCTGGCGCCGCCAAGGGTCCGGGCGACGGCCTCCGTGGTCCTGGGCATGGCCACCGGCTTCATGGGGCTGCTGGTGGCGCCTTTCGTGATCGGGGCGATCAATGACGCGCTGACCCCGCAGTTCGGCCAGGCCGCCATCCGCTACGGGTTGCTGTTCGTCATCATGACCATGCTGCCCTCGATCCTGCTCGCCGTTCTCGCCATGCGCTGGATCCGCAACGACATTGCCGTGTCCCGGGCCCGGGCCTGACGAGCAGGCCCATGGCCGATGACCGTTCGAGCCTTCGTGGTCAGGTCGGGATCGTGACCGGAGGCGGTCGCGGCATCGGCCAGGCGATGGCGCTGGCGCTCGCCCGCAGCGGCATGCACGTGATCGCGGCGGCGCGCTCGGCGGGGGAGATCGAGGAGACCGCGGGCCTGGCGCGGAGCGCGGGCGGCTCCGCGGAGGCCGCAGTGCTGGACGTCTGCGATGAAGAGTCGATCGAGACCTGCCTCGCCGGAGTCCTCAAGCGTCACGGCCGCATCGACCTCCTGGTCAACAATGCCGGGAGCCAGAGCGCCGTCGGGCCGGTCTGGGAGGTCGATCCGCGGCGCTGGCGTCAGGACATCGAGGTCAACCTGCTGGGCCCCTTCCTGTGCTGCCGGGCCGTGCTGCCGTCGATGATGCAGCGCCGCAGCGGGCGCATCATCAACGTGCTGGGCGGCGGCCTGACCGGCCCGATCCCGTACAACAGCGCCTATTCATCCTCGAAGGCCGGCCTTGCGCGCTTCACCGAGACCTTGTCCATCGAGGCGGGTCCCTGGTCCGTGCACGTGTTCGCCCTCAGTCCCGGCGCCGTCCAGACCAGCCTCACCCGCAGCCTGTTCGACTCTCCGGAGGGCCGGAAGTGGCAGGCCGCGCTCAAGGCGCGGGTCGACGGCATATGGATTGGCCCCGAACGGGCGGCCGACCGCACCGTGCTGCTCGCGTCCGGCCAGGCCGACGGCCTGAGCGGCCTGCTCCTGACCGTCGACGACGACGTTACCGCCATGCTGAAGAGCGTCGCCGACATCCGGCGAAACGACCTCCATGCGTTGCGGGTCGTGAAGGCGAACGAAGGTCATGTCAGGCCGATCCTGTCGCCGCCAGTCGGTCCGGACGACTGACCTCGCACCTGTGACCGTGCGCCGGACGGGTCAGCGATCCCGGCTCGCGGCGATGAGACCGCCGGCCATCCACCCCAGCGCCATGGCCGGCGCGTTGGTATTGCCCGAAGGAACGTCCGGAAAGACGGATATGTCCGCCACGCGTAGGCCCTCGACGCCACGCACCCTCAGTTCGGGATCCACGACCGACGCCGGGTCGTTCCCCATCCGACAGACGCCGCAGATGTGGGATCCTGACGCGCTGAACCTGTGCCATGCGTCCAGGATCTCGTCGTCGGTCTGAACATCGGCGCCGATGTAGGTCTCGCGCGGGGCGAACGGCGCGAGCGCGTTGGTCTGCGCCATCCGCCGCATGTACCGCACCATCTCCACCGAGCAGCGGATGTCCTCGGGGTCGTCGAGCGCGTTGGTGCTGATGACAGGGGCCTCCCGCGGATCGGGTGAGGCGAGCTCGATCGAGCCGCGGCTGAGCGGACGCATCTGATAGCCGGCGATGGTCAGCCCTGGGGAAGGCTCCATGCTCAGCCGATCCCCGGAACGATCAACCGTGAAAGCGCCGAACAGCAGCCGCGCGTCGGGCGCCGCCAGAGTGGTTTGGGTTCGCACGTAGCCGCCAGCCTCGAACGCGGGTCTGGCCATTGGACCCGACCCGAGAAGGGTCTGCTGAAGGACGTTCTTGTAGAGGCGCCAGCCGGAGAATTCGCGGTTGCAGCTGCCGCGGTTCACGCGGAACTGAAGATAGAGGATCCGGTGGTCCGAGAGGTTGGCGCCGACCTGCGGAGCGTCGGCAGTCACCTCGAGCCCCAGCCCCCTCAGCTTGTCGCCCGGACCGACGCCCGATAGCCAAAGCAGCTTTGGCGTCTGGATGGCGCCCGCACACAGGATCACCTCCCGTCCGGCGGATATCAGTTCTCCGCCTTCGAGACGCGCGCCACGCACGCGGCGGTTCGAGAACTCGACCTTGTCCACCGTTGCGCCGGTCAGGACCGTGAGGTTGGAGCGATGGCGGATGGGCTTGAGGAACGCCGTCGCCGAACTCTGCCTGCGGCCGCGCCAGATGTTGCGCGGCGTGTAGCCGAGACCGTCGCCACCCTGGGCGTTCAGGTCTCGCCGCGTGGGCGTCCCCAGCTCCCGGCCCGCGGCAATGACCGCATCGAGCAGGGGCATGTTGAAGGGATGGGCGGTGATCCTCAGAGGGCCGTTCCCGCCGCGGGTCTCGTCGGCGCCGAACTCATGCCGCTCGATCTGTCGGAACGCCGTGAGGAAATCCTCCCAGCCCCACCCCTTCAGTCCCCAGCCGTCGAAATCGTGCGCCAGGCCGCGCAGATAGACCATTCCGTTGATCGAGCTCGATCCGCCCAGCAGGCGTCCGCGAACATGCGTCTCGGGCTCGTTGCGTCCGCCGGTCCGCTTCACGGGATAGGACCAGTTGTAGGGCGTCGCCCCGATCATGCGGGCGTAACCGCGAGGAATGTGCGCCAGAGGCGTGCGATCCTCGGGTCCGCTCTCGATCAGCAGCACCGCGTTGCGCGGGTCCCCGCTGAGCCGGTTTGCGAGAGCGCACCCGGCCGCGCCCGCGCCGACGACGATGTAATCGTAGGTTCCTGGCATCCTCAGGCGTCGGAGATCCGGTAGACGCGCGCGGCAGTGTCATGAAAAAGGCTCGCGCGCTCGCTGGCGGAATAGCCGCGTGTGACCCGCTTGAAGGCGTTGAACAGCACGCCGTATCCGAACGATATCTTGTCGACCGGAAAGTTGCTCTCGAACATGCAGCGGTCCGGTCCGAACTGCTGGATCGCATGGTCGAGCAATGGCGCCATCTGGCCCGCGAGTTCTTCCGAGCCCACCGGCTTCGCGCGCTGCTCCCAACCATAGCCGGTGCGCGGCATGCCAAGACCGCCGAGCTTCAGCACGATGTTCGGGGCCTGCGCTGCAGCCTTGATGCCCTCGCGCCAAGCCGGCAGCACCTCGTCATCGCGGCCCGCATACGCGCCCACCCGGGTCAGGCCTCCCAGGTGGTCCAGGATGATGGTGAGATCGGGCATGCTGCGCGCGAAGGTCGCGAGTTCGGCCATCTGAGCCGGGCTCACCTGGGTGTCGAGCGAGAGGCCGAGGCTGGAGAGCACGCCGGCGCCGGCGCGGAATTCCGGTGTCGCCAGCAGCCCTGGCGGCCCCCGGTTGGCCGCCACCGGCTGGCCGTCCCAGCTGACCGGGTGGGGATCCCACGTCACCGAGTAACGCACGCCGCGAAACCGGCGGGGGCTTGCGGCCCGCATTGCCTGCAACACCGGCTCGACGCCGCCGCCCAGCATCAGGTCCGCCCAGCCGACGATCGCCGCCGACTGGCGGCAGGGCGCATCCTCGCGCTCGACCTCCCCAGCCATAGCCTCGACGGATTCGACTTCGCCGACGGGGCGCATCTCCGGCGGGCCGTCCTGCCGGTACATGACGCTGGCCTGGACGAACACCGTCGCGCGCACGTTGTGACCGGCCATGTCGTGGGCCAGTTCGGGCGTCATGTAGTGGGCGTACGGCGCGAAATCCGCCGAATTGGGCCAGTAGTGATGGTGGGAGTCGATGATGGGCAGGTCGGGCTCCAGAGGAGACTCTGGCGTGAGCGCCAGCCACGGCTCCCCCTGCCTACCCGCCACGGGGCCGCTGGCGGCTGCGGATGAAGTCTGCACCAAAGCCAATCCTCCCAAAGCGCCCGCGGCGAGCATGGCCCTCCTGGTGGGCCCTGTCCTCTCCACGTCCTTCTTCATCCCCCACGCCCTATCCACCACGCTCCGGGCGCATCCCCAGGCCGCCCGCACCGGATCGGCAACGGCAAGCACTCTAGCGTGGGCGTCGGAGCCGGAATCAATTCGAAAATCCGGTTTGATCGCGAGGCCAAGGAGATCGATCCCTAAGACGGGACGGGTTGCAGACCCGGCCATCCTGGAGGCTCGCCATGAGCATCGCAGTTCCAGTCACCCTCCCCCCGATCGAGGCGCTGCCGCAGACGCCGCCCGGGATCGAACTGCTGCCGTTGTCCCCCACGATCGGAACCGAGGTGCTGGGCATTGACCTGCGCGTGCCGCTGACGCCGCAGATGCACGCCTTCCTCGACGGGCTGCTGCTGGCGCGCAAGGTGATCTTCTTCCGCGACCAGGAGATCACGCCCGAACAGCACATCGCCTTTGCGCGGCATTGGGGCGAGCTGCTGGTCACGCCGTTCGGCTCCGAACAGCATCGCGATTTTTCCGAGATCATGCTGCTGCGCAACGACGGCACGGATCAGCGGACCAATCTGTGGCACTCGGACGGCTGCTGGCGGCCGGAGCCGGAACTGGGCTCGGTGCTGCGGGGGGTGCTCGTCCCGGACGTGGGCGGCGACACGCTGTTCGCCGATATGCACGCGGCCTACGAGGACCTGCCGCGGTGGCTCAAGCAGGCGGTGGACGGGCTGGACGCGGTGTTCAGCGCCCGCGGTGTCATGAGCCTCGACGCCTCTATCGAGGAATTGACGGCGATCGAACTGAAGCAGCCGCCGCAACGCCACCCGATCGTGCGCACCCATCCGCGGACGGGCCGCAAGATCATCTACGTCAACCCGTCCTACACATCCCACATCCACGGGATGACGTTCCAGGACAGCCAGTACCTGCTCGGGCGGCTCTACCAGCAGACGCTGCGGCCCGAGTTCCAGTGCCGCTTCCGCTGGCGCCCGAACTCGATGGCGTTCTGGGACAACCGCGCCTGCCAGCACTACGCCAGCACCGACTACGCCGGCGTCTCGCCGCGCCTGATGGAACGCGTGACGATCGCCGGCGACAGGCCGTTCTGACATGCCACGAACTGCGGGAAGCGAAACCGGAGGACGGCCGCGGCCAGCCGCTCGGAGGGACTATCGCCGACCTCGCCGGAACCGTGGACAAATGCGATCCTGGCTTTGGACAATGGGAGGTTTGCGATGAGTGTGCGCGTGCATCAAAGTTCGGAGGTGCCCTGGACGCGGATCAGCGACATGTCGAACGACACGAGCGTCCTCAACGCAGAAGGAGCCAGCTCGAAGATCCGGTATCATGAGCGTGGCTCCGAGTCAGAACTTCAGCTGTCCGAAGTTGACTATGCAGCGGACGTGACCGTCGCACCGCACTCCCACGATATCCCCGAGGTGATCTACGTCGTGGAGGGCGAACTGCATCTGGGTTCTACAGTGCTGCCTGTCGGGTCATCGGTCTTTATCGACAAGGACACGACCTACAGCTTTCGTGCAGGTTCGGAGGGTCTGAAGATGCTGATCTTCCGGCCCAGGGGCGGCGCCAGCACGTTCGCCAAGGGCCGAAAACTGGCCACCTGACCGCGAGGAACTGAGAGCGATATGAGTCTTCCTGAACCGCCGCCGGCCGATCATCCGTTTCTGCCGAAGGACACCTTCAAGGACCGGGTCGTCCTGATAACGGGCGGCGGCACCGGGCTTGGCAAGGCGATCGGCGAGTCATTCGCCCGGCTCGGCGGCTCGGTGGCGATCGGCAGCCGCAGCGCCGAGCACCGCGAAGCCGGCGTCAAGGCAATCAGGGCGCTGGGCGCCCGCGCCCACGCCGCCGCCATGGACGTGCGCGATTCCAAGTCCATCGCGGCGGCGTTCGATGAGTTCGAACGAGAACTGGGGCCGGTCTCGATCCTGATCAACAACGCGGCCGGCCGGTTCACGGCGCCCGCGGAAGACTATACCGACAACGGCTGGCGAGCGGTCACCCAGATCGTGATGGACGGCGCCTTCTTCTGCTCGCGCGAGCTGCACAAGCGCCTCTGCGCGGCGGGTCGGCCCGGCGCGATCGTGAACATCGGGGCGGCCTACGCCCGGACCGGCGGACCCGGGGCCGCTCACTCCGCCGCCGCCAAGGCCGCGGTGCATAACCTGACCCAGAGCCTCGCGGTCGAGTGGGGCGTCGACGGCGTGCGGATCAACACGGTCGATCCGGGGTCGTTTCCCCACGAGGACACCACACCGCAGATGGCGGCGCTGCAGACGGCCCAGCCGGAGGGCGTGACGCGCGAGAACCGGATGCCTGCCGACAGGATCGGCCGGCTGCACGAGCTCGGCTGGCTGGTCACCTTTCTCTGTTCGCCGTTCGCCGCCTACATCACCGGCGTGAACATGGTGATCGACGGCGGCCTCTGGCTGAAGCATCGCGCCACGAGCAACCCGGTCTTCGTGCCTGTTCGGGATTGGGCGCGCAACGAGGCGTTCAGTACAGGCAAGCGCGCGGCGCCAGCCCCATCGGACTGAGACTGGGCAAGAGCCCCTTCGATAGGAGAATCCCCGTGGCCGACTGCCTGTTCGAGAAGCGCGATGACGGGGTCGCCGTCATCACCATGAACCGCCCCGAACGCATGAACGCCATGAGCCAGGAGATGCGCCTCCTGCTGGTGGACTACATCGCGACCTGCGAGGCCGATCCGGAGATCCGCTGCGTGCTGCTGACGGGCGCCGGGCGCGCCTTCTGTTCCGGAGCGGACGTGGGCGGCATCAAGGAGCGCGCGGACGGCTTGGCCAAGGCGGACCGCGGCCAGCTGGCGCTGCTCGACGAACGCACGCTCGCCCGAAGGACGCGGCAGAACAAGTCGGTGCTGCGGCTGCATATGATGGGCAAGCCGACCGTGGCGGTGATCAACGGCCCCGCCGTCGGGGTCGGTCTCAGCTATGCTCTTGCCTGCGACATCCGGTTCATGGGGGACGAGGCGGCGATCTCGACCGGCTTCGGCAATATGGCCCTGCCCGGCGACGGCGGCGGCACCTACTTCCTGACCAAGCTGGTCGGGTCCGGCATGGCGCGCGAGCTCTGCTTCACCAGCGAGATGGTCAGCGCGGCGCGGGCGCTGGAGCTCCGCCTGGTCAACCACGTGTATCCGGGCAACCAGCTGATGAACGAGGCCCTCGCGTTCTGCGCCAGGCTCGCCGCCGGGCCGACGCTCGCCTACGCGAGGATGAAGGAAAACCTGAACTTCGCCTGGGCGGCCGGCGTCCAGGAAGCGCTCGACTTCGAAGCCGCCAACCAGAGCTGGGCCTCCATGAGCCGCGACCACCGGGAAGCCTCCACCGCCTTCATGGAAAAGCGGAAGCCGAGGTTCAGCGGAACCTGAGGGGGCGGCCAGAGATGGTCTCGACAGACCACTGCCTGCGCGGTCACCGCCGCATCAACCTCCACCAAACCTATCGCGAATCATTGATTTAAGTAACTGTTTTTGAATATTAATTATGCGGGACGGACCGGGACTATGCCGTGGTCGTCTCGACCCTCCATAGCTGATGACGATCCGTCAGTTCTGCGCTACGGTCCGCTCAAACCAGACCGACCCAGGGAGACGAAACCATGGCGGACGACGCCCGATCTGCGCTCGCCGGCGCCTGGCCGAAGGCGGAGCGCCCCCCGCATGTGCCGCCCGAGTTGGTCCACGACACCCAGGTCTACTACCAGCCGGTCACCGACATGGATCCGTTCGTGGCAACACGCCACATGCATGAGGACCTGCCGCCGATCTTCTATTCCGTCGACGTGTTCGGCGGGACCACGGACGGCACCTGGGTCGTCACCCACCACGCCGATATCCGCGACGTCTACCAGACCGACGAGCTCTATTCGAACCGCGAGACGGCCAGCTTCCAGAAGCTGCTCGGCGAGACCTGGCGGATGATCCCGCTGACCATCGACCCGCCTGAGCACGGCAAATACCGGGTGATGCTCAACCCGTGGTTCTCGCCGCGGGCGATCAACGAGCTTGAGCCGAAGATCCGGGCCTCGATCAACGAGCTGATCGATGGCTTCATCGACAAGGGCGAGTGCGACGGCGCCTACGACTTCGCCCGCATCTACCCCGTGCGCGTTTTCATGGGCCTGATGGGCTTTCCCGAGGAGAAATTCGACGACTTCCTGAAGTGGGAATACGCCCTGCTGCACAGCTACGGCGACGTCGAGAAGGTGAAGTGGGGTATCGGCAACGCGGTGAAGTACCTGCGCGAGTTCGTCGAGGAGGTGCGGCGCAAGCCCGCCGACAACCTGAGCAGCCACATCATCCATTCCCAGATCGAGGGGCGGCCGATCACCGACGACGAGATCATCGGCACGATCACCTTCCTGTGGATCGGCGGCCTCGACACGGTCGCCGCCACGACTACCCTGATGCTGCGTCGCCTCGCCTTCGACCAGGACCTGCAGGCGCGGCTGCGGGCCGATCCCGCGGTGATGTCGGAGGCGGTGGAGGAGTTCCTGCGGATGAACCCGCTGGTGAACTCGCCGCGGCTCTCGAAGAAGGACCACGAGATCCACGGGGTGAAGGTCAAGGAGGGCGACTGGGTCACCTGCTTCAATTCCGCGGGCAACTTCGACGCCGCCGAATTCCCGAACCCGCGCGAGTTCCGGCTCGACCGGCCCAGCAACCGGCACTTCTCGCTGGCCGGAGGTCCGCACCGGTGCCTGGGGTCGCACCTGGCGCGGCGGGAGCTGCGCCTGGCGCTGGGCGAATTCCTGCGGCGCGTGCCGCAGTTCGGCTTCAAGCCGGGCGCTGATCGCGCCGCCATGCCCGGCCTGATCGCCATGCCGCGGCTGCCGCTGGTCTGGAGCCGCTGATGTCCAGCATGGCTTTCCCCGACGCCGACGCCATCCTCGACCGGTACCGCCTGCCGGACGATCTGCGCGACAAGGTCCACGTCGGCCTGTCGCAACTGGTCGCCTCGTTGCGCGAGGAACCGCTGAACGCGACGGGCGTGGCCAAGGCCAACGCCGCGATCGACGACGACTTGGCGCGGCTGCAGGCCATCCTGGACGACCGCGCGCGCCATCCCGAGATCGCCGAGGTCGAGATCCGGCAGCCGCTGTTCATCCTCGGGCTGCCGCGTTGCGGCACCAGCCTGCTGCACGCGCTGATCGGTTCGGACCCGCAGGTGCGCACGCCGCTGCAGTGGGAGATCGCCTACCCCTCGCCGCCGCCGGACGCCCGCGTCACCGAGCCGGACCCGCGGATCGACGGCTTCGAGGCGCGCCTGCGCGAGCAGTTCGCGGGCGCCTACGACGACCTCAAGAAGGCGCACCCTTTCGGGGCGATGATCCCCCAGGAATGCGGGTCCTTCATGAGCACCTCGTTCCAGAGCAGCAACCCCTGCATGGGCTACCGGCTGCCGCGGTTCTACGAGTGGTTCATGGGGATCGACGCGACCTTCCGCTACGAGGTCCACAAGATGTGGCTGCAGCACCTGGGCTGGCGCAGCGGCCGCAAGCACTGGGTGCTGAAGATCCAGGAGCACATGTACAAGATGCCGGCTCTGCTGAGCGTCTACCCCGACGCGGTGTTCGTGCAGTCGCACCGCGACCCGACCACAGTCATTCCGTCGGTGTCGCAGCTGATCCGGTCCCTGCGCGAGCCCAGCTACGACGGCCAGGACCTGCAGGCGCTGGGGCGCGAGATGGCGCACCTGTGGCACGACGGCTCGGTCTGCTCGATGCGCTACCGGGCCGAGCACCCGGACGCGCCGGTGATCGACATCCGCTACCGGGACCTGGTCGCCGATCCGGTGCAGACGATCGGCGGGATCTACCGCCACTTCGGCTGGGAGTTCACGCCGCAGTCGGCCGAGGGGATCCTGGGCTGGCTGCGGGAAAACCCGTCCGGCAAGCACGGCGAGCACCGCTACAGCCTGGACGACTTCGGCCTCACCGAGACCTATGTGCGGGACGTCTACGCCGACTACACCGAGACGTATCGCGAGTATCTCTGAGGCAGCCGGGCGTCAGTTGATGACGCCGACCACGCCGCCGTCGATGCGCACGTCGACGCCGTGGATGAAGCCGCCGTAATCGCTGGCCAGGAAGGCGATCAGGGCCGCTACTTCCTCAACCCGGCCGGCGCGGCCGACGGGGATACCCATGGTCTTCACGGCGATGGGCTCGATGGTGTCGAAGTCGCCTTCCCAGCCCTTGGCGTCGGCCAGGTTCTGGATCGTGCGCCGGCTGCGCTTGGTGAGGATCAGGCCGGGGCTGACCGCGTTGACGGTGACGCCGCTGTTCTTCATCCACTTAGAGGCGCTGACGGTCAGGTTCAGCACGGCCGCCTTGGCCGAGCCATAGGCGGCCTGGCGGGCCAGGGGCGAGACGCCGGAGGCGCTGCTGAGCAGCACGATGCGGCCCCAGCCGCGGTCCTTCATTGCCGGCGCCAGCCGCCGCATCAGGGTCGCGGTCGAGAAGACGTTCAGGTCGAAGGTGGCCAGGAAGTCCTTGCGGGTGTCGGCGTCCCAGCCCCCTCGCCCGCCGCCCTTGCTGATGTCGCCGCCGGCGTTGGCGACCAGGATGTCGACCTGGCCGAGCGCGGCCAGCGTGGCGTCGGCCAACTGGTCGGCGCCGGCCGGGTCGATCAGGTCGGCCAGCAGCGGGTGCGCCTCCCCGCCCGCGGCCCGGATCGCCTCGACCACCGCGGCCGCCTTGGCGGCGTCGCGGCCGTGCACGCCGACGATGGCGCCCTCCTTCGCCAGCATCTTGGCGATCCCCTCGCCAATGCCGTCGCTGGCGCCGGTGACGAGGGCGCGCTTGCCCGTGAGACCCAGTTCCATCTGCTATCCCCAGACCAATGGCAGAGTGTCGACGCCGAACACGCTGGTCATGTGGGTGCGGGCGCGCTGGCCCGGGGCCAGCCGGAACGCCGGGATGCGGTCGAGCAGCAGGTCGAGCGCGATGCGCAACTCGCGGCGGGCGAGGTGCGAGCCGATGCAGCGGTGCGGACCGACCGCGAAGGTGGTGTGGCGCACGTGGGTGCGGGCGAAATCGACGACGGTCGCGTCGGGGAACTCGCGGTCGTCGAGCCCCGAGAGCGCCCAGCAGAGGGCGACGCGGTCGCCTTCCTTCATCCGCACGCCGTGGAAGTCGATGTCGCGGGTGACGGTGCGGTGCGACATCGTCGGCGAGTAGGCGCGCAGGAACTCCTCGATGGCGTGGGTGCGCAAGCCAGGCTCGGCCCGCAGGCGCGCCTGGTCGTCAGGGTGTTCGGCCAGGTGCTTGAAGATGAAGCCGATCATCGATGCGACGGTGTCGAGGCCGGCCACGAACAGCAGGAAGCAGATCCCCATGATCTCCTCGTCAGTGAGCAGCCGGCCATCGACCTGGCCGGTGACCACGAAGCTGATCAGGTCGTCCGTGGGCCGCGCCCGCCGTTCGGCGATCATCTCGGTGAGGTAGGCCTTGATGGCGAAGGCGGCGTCGATCCGCGCCTGGTCGGCGCCGTGCAGCAACCCGTCGCCCCATGACAGGAACTGCTTCCACTGATCCAGGGGCAGGCCCATCAGGCTCAGGAACACGCTGACCGGGAAGGGCCGGCCGAACGCCTCCATCAGCTCGACCTCGCCCTTGTCCGCGAAGGCGCCAACCAGGCGCTCGGCGACACCGCGCACGCTGGCCTCGATCTCGGCCACACGCCTGGGCGAGAAGATCGGGTTCATCAGGGTGCGGAAGGCGCTGTGCTCCAGCCCGTCCTTCTCCAGCGGGATC
>Ga0105240_10001426_pt1 | contig 40915 bp, 32 predicted proteins | sample KBSC54metaG_FD_80426 | JGI IMG/M metagenome (GOLD analysis project Ga0105240, IMG submission 80426) | Corn rhizosphere microbial communities from Kellogg Biological Station, Michigan, USA - KBS C5-4 metaG | ecosystem: Host-associated > Plants > Roots > Rhizosphere > Soil | place: Michigan, USA... | reverse complement strand
TCTTTCGTGGCAGGTTTGTTCTCACCCGTATAGATTTCGGGTGGCTTATTGACGTAGGAGAAAACGTCCGCCAGATACTTCTCGTCGCGCGAAAGGATCACGCGATGGCCGCCCGGTTCCGTAGTGATCCGCGTGCGAGGACCGCCGTTGACGCTCATCGAATAGAAATGGTGCTCTGGAGCGCCCGCCTCGCTGGTGGTTAGGTAAAATTTCGAACCGTCCTGGGAGAGCTCTACGTCGGTGACTTCGAACTTCCCCGAAGTGAGCTGTCTGGCCTCCCTACCCAGTGCGGAGACTGTATACAGATGGTCCCAGCCATCGCGCTCGCTTTCGAAATAGATCTCGTCACCATTCTTGAGCCAGCCGAGCGTGTCATAGCCGGGGCCATCCAGCCAGGCATCGTCATGTTCGTGGAACAGCGTGGTGGTTTTCGCGGACGCCGTGTCGAGTAACTGAATCCAGCGGTCCTTATTGTCGACGGAACGCACGACCATTACGGCGCGATTCCCCTGTTCGTTGAACAGCGGCAGGTCGAGATTCACCTGCTTGTCGCCCGTGCCGGGATCGGCCCATTGGACTTCGCCCGTCACAGCGTCCAGAATCGCCACGCGTGTCCGCTCCTGAAGATCGCCGACGTTGGTCCGTCCCTTGACCTCCTCGGTGTAGCCGGATTCGGTGACATAATTCGGCACGTTGTCCGGCTTATCGCCTTTGGGACTCTCCGCTATAAGCGCGATGACGCATTTCTCGCTGGGACAAAGTTCCAAGTGCTGGACCGTCTGACGCTCCGCAAGTTCGAACGATTTGCGTGGATTCTCGCGCCTCTTCCTGGCATCCTCAGCATCCTTCTGCCGGACGCGGTCGCGCACGGCAGCGAGCAGTTCCTTCTCCTGCTTCTGGAGGAACTCCTGACTGCTTTCTGCCGCAGGCTTGCTCGGGGGCGCAGCGGGGGCCGCCTTGATGTCGGTCAGTTGTTCGATTTCTCCTCCTTCAAGGGACATCACGTACAGGTTTCCCCCGCGTGTAAACGCGACCCGTTTTTCATCCTGCGTGAAACGCGGATCCTTTTCCGCATCCAACGTTTTTGTGAGCTGCCGGGCGTTGTCGATCGTAAAATCGTACAGAAAGAGATCGCCGTCGCGTACGTAGACCGTTCGTTTGCGGTCGCGCGTGGTATCTCCGGAAACCGGCGGCGCCGTCTTGGCGTCTTCGTCGCTGAGTTTGCGTGGATAGCCGCTGTCGCGCGGGACCATCCAAGTGTCCGCCGGTTTATCGAACGGTTCGCTCGCTTGCTTCCATTGGAAATAAATCCGCTGGTTATCGCCCGACCAGCGAACTTCCTGAGGCGGATAGCCATAGAGCTCCGGCCCACGCATGATGTTGTCGATGGTGAGCAGGAATTTGCCCTGAGCGGAGATCTCTGTTCGCTGTCCTGCCAGTAACGCGAGCAGGAACGCCACCAGCACAATCCGCTTTAGGGCCATTAAGAGCGATTATATGATGCTGCGCAGTCGGGACACGCCTTCTGCGAACTTCGCAGGTTCGGGCAGGAGGCTCAACACCAGGAACGCTTCCGACTCGAAGTCGAAGAAGAATCCGGGTTGCACCAGGATATTCGACTCGCCTAGGAGCTTGAGCGTCCACTCTTCTTCGCTACGAGATCGACCGACTTGCAGGACGGCGTACCAGCCGCCTTCGGTGCGCAGCAGCGTCGCCGCGGAACCGAGCATGGTTTCGCGCAGTCGGGCGAGGTTCGAAGCCGTGCGCTGGCGAATCTGTTCCATGATGCCGCCGGAAAGCGCGAGCAACCGGGACAGCGCGACCTGAACCGGCGTAGAGACCGAGAGATACGTGTCCGCGATCAGTTCCAAGGCCTCGAGAGCTTCTGCTCTGCGCGGTCCGCTGGCGACGATCCAACCCAACTTCATCTGCGGCAGGCCCGCGATCTTCGACAAGCCGCTCATGGAGAATGTGAGCGCCTGGCGTTCCCCTGCGAGCGTGGACACGCGGTCCCCCTCGTCCGCAAAAGCGTAATCGCGGAAAACTTCATCGGAGAGAATCGCCAAGCCACGTTCCGCTGCCAACGAATCGAGAACATCCAGCTCGGCGCGCTTCAGGAACGATCCCGTAGGATTGTTGGGATTCACTACGACGATGGCACGAGTTCGCGGCGTGATGGCCTGTTCTAACGCATCGAAATCCACGTGCCACACGCCGTCGTAGCGCAGCGGGTATTGGCGAATGTGGACCGATTCCAGGTCCGCCAGAAACTCGAATAGTGGATAGGAAGGCCGGGGCGCCAGGATCTCATCCCCGGGATTCGCCAGAAGCTTGAAGAGATATGCATAAGCTTCACTGGTGCTGGCAGTGAGCAGAATATTCTCCACCAAGATCTTCGTTCCGCGGTCGCGATAATAGCCCGCAACGGCTTCGCGTGCGGAATCCAGACCCCGTGGCGAGGGATGGTAACGCAAGGCGTCCGTGTCAGCCAGCGCGGTCAGAATTTCGGCCTGGGGGTAGGCGAAACCGGCTCGCGTCGGGTTCGATTCGGTCAGGTCCAGCACGTCCGCGCCGGCTGCGCGCTTTTCTTCGAGCAGCGCGGACAGGCGATTCGGGCGCAGGCTCCAATTCAGGCGGGACGAGAACACGTTACTTCTTTTGGACCGGGGTGATGGTGACTTCGGACGTGCCTTTGTTGTCGCGGATCTCGATCATCACACTGCGGCCGTGGGACTCGTCCGCGGCCGAAAGGAATCCGCCATACTCGCCGCCTCCCCGAGCTTCCTTGTGGACGCCGTTTCGGCCGAGTTGCCCCTCGTAAAAATCGAGGACCTTCTCGGCTGGATCATTGGTTCGGAACAGGAATGCCGACCCGGTGGGCTGGGGAGTCGAACCCGGATAGGCGGCGATCCACGATGGCAGCGCCTTCGGATCCGCAGGCTGCGAACTGCACGCGCTGACCATGAGCGCCAGACTCGCCAGCGCGATCCATTTGCGAGGCCTGGACATGGGTGCCATCATAACACCACCGTTTCGGATTCCTGAAGGTTTTGGTGCCGGAAAGTTTGACGCTTCGAGGAACCTACGCTACCATGATGTTGCGGGGTGGAGCAGTCTGGTAGCTCGTTGGGCTCATAACCCAAAGGTCGTAGGTTCAAATCCTACCCCCGCAACCACTTACAAAAACCCAGGCCCCCACAGACCCTCATTAGGTTCCGGAAGCTGCTAGCGGTTGGGTTTGAGGTTCACGTATCAACATCTCCACAATGTTGCTATTAGCTGTTCTCTTGCCCTCGGTCATTGCGCCTTTGCCGTAAACGTTCATAGTGGTCTGAATGCTAGCGTGCCGCATCAGTTCCTTCTGAACACAGACTTCCGCATCGCTGATTCGCTATCTCCAGAGTTGAGCGTGACGAAACAGAGCTAGAGCGGATGATGGCTCGCTCGCAAGCTCACTCCACAACCGCTAAGTCTTGAATCTGGCAATTAGTCCTGCTTGCCTGCGAGTGGATAAACCCCATGTCGAAATCTGGAAAGCTCCTTTTGGAGTGGGGCCTCACAATCTCGTAAATCGTGCGGGTGTTGCTGTCGATCTGAGTACCACTTGGCGCGAAGTGAACACACTTGATTTCAAGATCCTTAACGGTGTACACGCTGTCATTCTTGATGGTGAAGTTAGCTTTCATCAGAACATCGGCTTCCTTGCGCCATGTAAAGTTGAGCTTGACCTCATTGAGAGCCATTTCTTTTGGAGTTCGCTTATCGACAGGGGTCCCGGTGTCTCCAGGTGTCGGGGCGGACACGTTCGCATTCTGTGCGGATCGCTGGATGACGTTTCCGAGAACTATTATGAGCACGATTGCACCGAGCCATTTCAGGCCAGATCCTGATTTGGCCTGCACGGTATCTAGTTTCCGGCCACAGGCAGAACAGAAGGTCTCCCGCTCACCAACCGAACGGCCACACCCTTTACATTCTGCCAACGCGCACCTCCATACGTCTTGGCGTAATGCATCTACTTCAGCCACACCCCCGTTGTTGAATTCAACTGTGCAACAAGAGTAGATGGCTTGGCTTCCTCGACGGTGATCTCGGCATCCCAATCGGGGTATCCCGCTAGTGTGAACTTGACGGGGTACGTGCCAGGAAGCATCGGGATAACGAATGGGGTCTGACCGAATCGTGTTCCATTACAGGTGACCAGCGCTCCGGGTGGATTCGATGCAAACGTTATTTGAACTGTTGGAATCGGCTTGCCCGATGCAATCGTCGGTGGCTTAGAGGCCTGAATAACGCGGACTGGTTCTGCCCGCCCCTGAGCCGGAGAAGGTGTGGCTCGGACGGGTTCAACACGTTCTGATAGGGCTGGTGTCGCGGTTGTCGCCCGGATAGGTACAACTTGCGCGGAGGCTACTGGTGTCTGAACTGCGTTCACAGGTGTGACTCGTGCTGTTTCAACTTGCGCAGAAGGATTCGGGATAGTGGTAGTAGTCGCTGGAATAGCGGTTGCGGGGACCGGCTGCCCAAGTGCAGATTTGGGAGCTGCACCAATTGCGTCACAAGCGTCCTTCACGGCGGTGCCTACGCTTCGGGTCGATCCGCTAAAAATGACGTCCCCTTCACGGTTGAATACCGCAATCTTGTTTCTATGAGCCAACACGCCCTTTCCGCCTTCATGGTCGAGGATTATGGCAAAATTAGCCCTGTCCTTGGTATCGGTGACTGTGACTGCCGGACATCGTTCATTGAACGTTTTGATAATTTCAGCTGTCTGAGGGCGTGCGCCACCTCTTACGCTTCCTCCACCGGAGCCGTGCGAAACACCCCAACCTCCACTCATTTCCCATGATTCACTGTCGCCAACGTATACCCGAACCTTTCCATCGGACGGGGCAGTTTGAGCTTGTGCGAACACTACAGCAACGCCCACGACCAGGGCGAGGTTGCGGACGGCGGCCATCGGGAATTCCTCCGGTCTGGGGATTATTTCACGCGAGCATTGCGAAATGCAAGTCAGGTACTACTATTACTGGGAATTCAGGAATTCTATGAAGTCGTGAGCACGAGCAGCTACGGGCCAGACGCGTATGATTTCATTCGAGGTAAGCCAATTGAATTGATTGATGGTGGAGGTCTTTTATACTATCTTGAGCAACACGCAGGACTCGAAGCGCGGATTGTGTTTCCTGTCGAAGAGTAGTCCTAAGCTGCACGAGTCGGCGGTGCAGACGTTTTTGAGGGCGCTTCATCCGGCTTGAAACGGCTATCGAAGCCCATCACGCCCGCCTCTTTTTTGCGGCGCGCTCCAGTTGCTCTTCTCCCTGTCCCTTTTTCTTGAGCGATTCCGCTATATCAAGATAAGGGCGCTCGTCTCGGTTCGTCGCCCGCATAAACGCGGCGTAGTGCTCCAATGCTCGAACCACAAGCGGAGCCAGATCGTCTGCAATCTGCAAAACTTCAGATTACCGCCGTTTCCCCCTCCCTTCAGGCGAAAAAGTGTAACCCATGTCTCCGGAACGTTCTGTTACCTATGTCTCGGGTCGCTCATGCTCAGTTCTGAGCAAACCTCCCATGGCGGCGCCTCAGAAAGCCATCGACTCTAGCGTCTGAACTGAAAGTGGAGAGCCGATGTTGGGGTGGGCAAATTCTCTCCCCGCTAATGCCAGTCCATGGAAGCGAGACCGGCGGCACGTCTCAACGTTGATGTGCCTCGGGCCTCCCCTCGGAGCCAAGCGGTGGAGTCGAATAGACCGGCCGACCGTAGTAGTCGTACAGGCGATGTTCCCTATCCCGATTCACGGGCGTGGCGGGATCGAATTCGGGGTTCTTCGCCAGCTCCTGAAGCGACAGATTCACCCAGGCTGCTTTGCCCGTCCACGAAATTGACCGTATCGATTCGGGTTTCACCAGGATTGACCGTGGAGAAGGCTGCTTCAACGCGACAACCGCCTGGTGTACGCCCCATAAAGTGTCCTCGATAATGAAATCCTCAAGGGTTCCAGCCTCTCCGGTCGTGCTATGCAGGGTATATCCAAGCACCTCCCGCATGCTTCTTAAGTGAGATCCAGGCTGCTTCAAGCCGGATTGATATTGCTGTGAGATGGGCATGTCGGCTTCAAGTGGAGGACTGGTTCGAATCTGTTCAGAGGTCAAGAGAACGGGAAGACGCTTTGTTTCCCAATCCGGTCGCCCCACCACGAACGGAAGGATCAAAACCTTCCTCTTTCCCAGCGGGCTTGCCGTCTCAGCCACGAGATAGTGAACGATCCAACTCTCATCGTCGAAGAGGCAATCCTGAACCGTTCCCTGCACGCCGTCGGTGGCGGCGATGTGATAGTCGAGCATAACGTAAAGACTTCGTAACATATAATCCCCTTTAGTTTCCGGCCGGCCTGAGCCTCGGAGGAGGAGCTCATGGCCGGCCGTTGAACCCGGCGGCAAACTACACCGCCAGGAACATCGTGTCGCCGTCGCGGTCCACCAGTAAGAGAACGGGATCGTCCTTCTTGGAGGCATAAACGGCTTGGTTGTAATCCTTGACACTAGTTACCGGTTGATGATTTACCTCTTGGATAACGTCGCCCGGTTGCAAACCAGCGTCGGCGGCGCGGCTGGATGGATTCACCTGATCCACCACCACACCTTTGGTCGTGGCCGGAAGTTTCAATTCTTGCGTCGCTTCCGGCGTAAGGTTCTCGACGGTAACACCCTGAAGGCTGCTGTCTGAGTTTCCCTTCTCAACGCTGGCGCGTTCCTCTTTGGAGGGGAAGTCGCCCAGCTTCACGGCAACATCCTGCATCTTGCCGTTCCGTAACACCTTCAGCATTACGGACACATTCGGGTTCATCATGCCGATCCTGGAACGTAGCTGACTGGCATCCGCAATCGGCTGTCCGTTCACCCCGACGATGATGTCACCCTGCTTCAGGTCACTGTGCGCGGCGGGGCTGCCAGGCGTAATCTCGCCAACCAGAGCGCCGCCGTTTTCGCTGCTATTGAAGGACTTGGCTAGAGCCGGTGTTACATCCTGAGGGAGGATACCGAGGTAGCCGTGCTCAACCTTGCCATGCGCCAGAATCTCGTCCATGTCATGGCGCGCCATGTTGATCGGAACTGCGAATCCAATTCCTTGATTGCCGCCCGAGTTTCCAGAAAGGATGGCGGTATTGATGCCGATCAAGTGGCCTTCGTCATCGACTAGCGCACCTCCAGAGTTGCCGGGATTGATCGGAGCGTCAGTTTGGATGAAGTCTTCCACTTGCTCGATCCCCAGACCACCGCGGCCGGTAGCGCTCACAATTCCGGCTGTCACCGTCTGGCCCACGCCGAACGGATCGCCGACGGCTAAAACAATGTCGCCAATTTCAACCTTGGCCGAGTCAGCTAGCGTCAACGTGGGAAAGTTCGATCCTTCGATCTTAAGGAGAGCCACGTCCGTACGTGGATCAGTACCGACTACGCGAGCTTTGAACTCCCGTTTGTCGTGCAGTGTGACAGTGACTTCCTTGGCGCCGTCCACTACGTGATTGTTAGTGAGGACATAGCCTTCCGGGCTGACGATCACGCCCGAGCCGAGGGCCTTTTCGGTTCGCTCCTGCTGGGGTGCGTTTTGGGGTGCATTAAATTGTTGACCAAAATCGTCGCCGAACTGGCGAAAGAAACGATCGGCGCTCTGCGGCATTTCCAGCGCTGTTTGCGTCACGATTCTCGAGGTCGAGATGTTGACCACGGCCGGCACGACGCGCTTCACGACGGCCGAATATCCGCGGCCGGCCGCCGCCTCGGAGCGCGAAGCCGTTTTGATGGTCGGAGCCGGATTTTCGAATCTTGCGAGGGTCGCTGCACGCAACCCGTAAAAACCAGTTACCGCGAGCGCTGTCGCGACGGAAATCGTCGCTAACCAGCGGCGGCCTTTGAAACCTTCGACTCTCATGTCTACTACCTCCAATCCCAGGTTAGGATTGATGCGTTCGATTGCCCATAGCGGACATTGGTTAGATTCCGTCCCCAACATAGGCTAGTGGCGATACTGGATATCCGTCCTAATCTCGCTTCGGTAGACTAAGGCCAGAGTGAAGTCGTTGAAAGGGTCACGAACCGCAGCGGATGCTGGCGATTATTCTGCCCGCCGCCTGCGTTTCGCCTTATTCGTGGGCCTGGGCGGAATGAGTCTGATCTTTCTCCTGGCGACCATCGACGCACTGCGTCTCCTGGACGCGATGCGGGCCGAAAACAAGATTCTTAGAGATGCCGCTCTTCAGCGCACCAATCATCTGGCCTCGATCCGTTCCTCGATCCTGCTCACGCACACGTATCTAGGCGACTATTTCCTGGATTCGGACCCTCGGAACGCTAAGGACTACTTGGCGAAGGTACAAGATGCGTGGTCGCACTTATCGTCGGACTTGGCGAGTTACCGGTCGACGACGCTAGACGAGGAGGTTCTGGTAAAACGGCTCGGCGACTTGCTGGATCAGCACTGGCAACGTCTCAGCCGCGCCTTGAGCTCCCCGGCGGCGGGAAGGCCCAGGACCGCTACCTTTTACAATGACGAGATCCTTCCTTTGAGAACTTCTATCGTAGAGATCACTACGAAGTTGGAAGATATCGACGCCAAACAGACGGCTTCGACCGAAGCTCAGATTCAGGCCCAATTCGAACGCCTGGGGAGCCAGTTGAACATCGCGCTGAGCGCGGGGTTAGGGGCGGCGCTTCTGTTGGCGCTCGGCTGCCTATTTTACATCTTCCGCATTGAGCGGCAGAATAGGCACCGCTACCAAGAGGTGCTCAGAGCGCGCAAGGCGTTGGAACAATTGTCAGCCCGGCTCGTGGATGCACAGGAAACCGAGCGGCGCACCATCTCCCGGGAGCTGCACGACCAAGTGGGCCAGACCCTGAACGCGCTGCTTGTGGATGCCGCCAATCTGGCAAAACGAATTCCAGCAGATGACGCCGTCAGCCTTCGGTACTTGGATAACATTCGAACGTTTGCCGATTCGAGCGTGAACTCAATTCGGGATATAGCGCTTCTGCTACGCCCTTCCATGCTGGACGATCTGGGCTTGATTCCGGCTCTGGAATGGCAAGCACGCGAAGTCTCTCGCCGGAGCGGCATAAAAGTTAAAGTTGCAGCAGAAAATGTGTCCGATGCGCTTCCCGACGAATTGCGTACCTGTATTTACCGGGTTGTCCAAGAGGCGCTCCACAATATGTCGCGTCACTCTGGAGCAAAGAGCGCAACGGTCACTGTGCGCCAGGACGACGGCTCACTGTTTCTGAGCGTGGAAGACGACGGATGCGGATTTGATTCCGACAGGACGCGAGGCCTTGGGACGCTGGGGATGGAGGAGCGGGTCAGACAACTCGGAGGGCGGTTCGAGGTCCGGTCGGCCCCCGGAAAAGGTACAGCGGTACGCGTTACGCTGCCGATATACGTTTCGGTCGTTCAAGGACCTGCTACTGTATGATCCCTTTTCTGACGGCATAGAGAATCAGCTCAGGCACTCCATGAAGGTTTAGCTTTTGCAGTATATTGCCGCGATGCGCATCGACCGTGTAGACGCTCAGATGAAGAAGGCTGGCGACCTCCTTGTTGGTTCGGCCCTCTGCGAGAAGTTGCAGGATCTCGCGTTCGCGTGGCGTTAAGAGGTCGTAGCTATCCTCGACGTGCTTGTCCCGAATCTGACGAACATAGTCTTCAAGCAGCATCTTGCTGATCACAGGGCTGAAGAACGATTTTCCGTCTGCAACTGTTCGCACTGCTCGAATCAGATCGGCCTCCGCTGAGTTTTTCAGAATGTACGCGCGGGCTCCGGCCTTCAGTGCTCTGAGGACGTAGCCTTCATCCGCGTGCATGCTTAGAATCACGACTTTTGTCTGACTTTCCTTAGAGACGATTTGCTGGGTGGCTTCGATTCCATTGAGTTGGGGCATGCCAATATCGAGAACGGCAACGTCGGGATGTTCTTCGTCGACAAGTTCGACGGCCTCCCGTCCATTGTTGGCCTCCGCGACTACTTTGAAATCTGGCTGCTGATCTAGCAGGAGACGTAAGCCCGATCGGATGATGGTGTGATCGTCAGCCAGCAAGATCCGAATCTGACTCACGCGTTAAACCTCGACCGCCAGGATACTGCATCACCGACGGAGTCTGGAATTTCGACGGCCGGAGGCCTAACGGTGTCCTCCGCCGCCTCCGCCATGGGACCCGCCGCCTCCGCCATGGAAACCGCCGCCGCCTCCGCCATGGAAGCCACCGCCCGCACCGTCGGCGAAACCGCTGCCGCTGGCGTGGAAGCCGCCACCGCGGAGTCCGCCTCCGGTACTGCCGCGGAAGCCCCGTCCGCCGAACCCACTGCTGTGAACCGCGCTGCCGAAACCGCTGCTACCTACGCTATGTGCGTGTCCACCGAACGCGGAAGAGCGACCGCCAGCTGTATGGCTCGGACGATAGCCCGGTCCGAAATGATGGTAACGGCCGCCGCCGTAACCATAGCCGTACCCGACGTATGGAGCTCCGAACGCAAGGCCTGGGGAGTAGAACCCCCACCCGAACGGATCGTAGAAAATTCCGTCGCCCGGGATAAATGTATAAGCGGCAAACCAGGGATCCCAGTACCATCCATAGCCATACCAGCCGCCAGGAGCCCAGCCACCTCCGCCCGCGTACGTCCGAGCCGCATCGACATTAGCGTCCGCCAGATACGAGGACCGCAGGCTAGCCCACCTATAGAAGTCGTCCATGTAGGTTTTCTTGTCGAATTTCCGCGCCTGTAACTTTCCGGTGGCCTGGAGATTGAGTTGGCGCCCACTCTTCACCTCAATTTGCCGGCCTCCCGCTTGAACAACAGCTTTCCCGTCGAACACGCGGATCAGGCCCCGATCCGCATCGAAGTCATATAAGCCTACTTTTTTCAATTGCGTGCTTGATCCATTTTCAGCAATACGAACATTGTTTTCCGGCCGGATGTCCGCAACCTCGATCATGGCGCGGCCCTTTTGCAGGGCAATAATCGTATCTGCCAGACCTGGCGAGACCATCTGCAGCGAGCTATGGTCGCCGACTCTCAAAAAAATCCCCGGCGTCAACAGGATCTCCGCTCTGCCGTCTTCCGTCGAGAGTGTTTGACCCGCCGCTAACTTGGCAGATCCCACGGATTTGTCGCTGAGGGCTTGCGCGCCAATCGCAGCTTGCCCTTCGATGTAATTGAGCGTTCCGGGTTGCGGAGGTACAGAGCCCCAAACAGGGCTGAATATCAGCGCAGCCAGGAAGAAGCCTCCAGCAGCTTTCGACCTTGACCGCTTCATAGTGGCTTATAGCCTCCACTTATTCGATGTAGCCTTTGGACGCCCAGTTGCTAGCGGCAGTCTGGTAGATATCACGAGTGGAGACCGGTATAACCCGACAATCCAAGGACGTTGGTCCCACGATTCTTCAAAACGATCTCCCTAGCGAGCACTACCTGCCATCCGGGCTGAAGATACCCGGAGGTTAGTATGGGACCCTGGCAGAACCGGCAATAAGCTTGAGAAGGAAGGGGTGTGCTCGCACGCCACGAAGTTGCACATCTGGGCGAGACTTTGCCGAGCGAACCCAGCTCTGGGAGAGGACGAAATGAAACATTTTTTGACCGCCATGGTGGCGGGGGCGCTGCTGAGCGCTCTGGTCTGGGCGCAAGGTGCGCACCGACAAGCCAAGCAAAATTCCCTCATTCAGCTGAGTGGCGAGATCCGGTCTCTCTCCCAAAAAGTGGCTCCGGCAGTTGTGCAGATTTCGGTCAGTGGATACGGGCCTTTGGATCAGTCGACGGGTCATCAGGTGAGTCTTTTCGGAAGGCAGGAATCCATCGGCTCAGGTGTGATTGTCGATCCGGATGGCTACATCGTCACGAATGCGCACGTCGTAAACGGGGCGGTCCGGATCAGAGTCGCATTAGCGAGCACGCCTTCACAAAAAGATGCATCGGAGGACTCGGGCAAACTTGAAAGCGCAGACGCCAAAGTCGTAGGCGTGGACGCAGAGACGGACTTGGCGGTACTTAAAATTGAACGGAAAGGCCTCCCGGCGCTCGTGTTTATGAACTCGGATGACCTCCGGCAAGGGGATCTGGTGCTTGCACTGGGAGCGCCGATGGGACTGCCCAACTCCGTGTCGCTCGGCGTCGTCAGTGCCACCGCGAGGTCGCTCGGCGAAGATAATCCGATGGTTTACGTTCAAACGGATGCTTCCATCAACCCCGGAAACAGCGGGGGCGCGCTGGTGGGCATGAACGGCCTTCTGGCCGGGTTAAACACGTTCATCCTGTCTCAATCCGGAGGAAATGAAGGTCTGGGATTCGCGATTCCCGCCAACACCGTCCGGGACGTCTATCTGCAAGTCCGCCAGAATGGCGCGGTGAAGCGTGGAGAGCTCGGCGTCAGCGGACAAAACATTACGCCTGTCATGGCCAAGGGTTTGTCTCTCGCTCGTGACCATGGAGTCATTCTGGCCGATGTAGAACCCGAAAGTCCCGCCGATCGGGCGGGCCTAAGGAGAGGAGACGTGCTCATTGGCCTGGACGGTCAGCCTATCGTGTCCGCGAGCCAGCTTGAAAATCGCATCTTCCGACGCAGGGCCGGCGACAAGGTGCGGTTGACGATCCTTCGCGGCAAAGAGGAATTGACGATTACCCTGGCGGTGCGGGAGCGCGCGGATGCCAGTAGCCTCCTGGCCCGGCTTGCACACCCAGAAAAGAATCTCATTTCCCGGCTGGGCGTCATGTGTATTCAAATCGACAAAGACGTCGCCTCCATGATCCCTGGCCTGCGCCGCCAATACGGACTTATCGTCGCGGCCAAATCGCCTGGAGGGCAGGCGCAATTCATCGATCTTCAGCCGGGCGACATTATTGAGGCTGTCAATACTATCCCAGTCGCCCTCATCGATACGCTGAAGTCCTTGCTCGACCAGATGAAGCCGGGCGACCCCGTGGTGCTGCAGATCGAGCGGAACGGGCAGTTTCAATACCTGGCCTTTGAGCTCGATCGCTAGTGTTATGGCGTCCTCTCGAAGAAATGGGCCACTTTGCGGCCGGATTCCTCTGTGTAGTACACGATCACACTACCCAACTTTCCCGCAGCCTGGTCAAGGTCTCTTGCTGCGTCCTCGGAGGCGTGGTCAGCCAGTTTGTAAGTCTCCTCGGCCCCGCTTGCGGTTCGAATCGTCATCGCCTTGCCACGCCGATCGATGCGCACAACAGCACCCTCCGCTGTCTGTATTCCTTCGTTGCCGATGTGGTCCACTTCCTCGGCCGTTTCCTCGGTCCCCTTGGTCGTGTAATGCACTACGACGGAACTGCCTTCCCGCAAGCCGTGGAATGCATCATCGGCGTATTTCGCGCTCTTCTCAACGCCGTGGACGGTGGTGCGCTTCGTGAAGTGCACCACATGCTCGGTGCCATCCACGGCTTTCACCACTGCGGTGTTTGCACCTCTCTCAATCTTCATAACGGTGCCCCTGAATGCACTGACTTTTTCTTTGGCTGCGAAAGCCATTGAGACTGCCAGCGATAACGCCAACGTCACAGTAACGAAGTAGTTCTTCGTGTTCATTCCAGGCTCCTTAATGTTCAGACTGTTTGCGACTGTCATCTTTGCTTAGAGCGATTATGACTGATCCGGTCAGGTTCGAGTTCCGGTCAAAAACGATAACCCGAATATTCTGAGTTGCATCGTCTATTGCCAGGGTCCCGCTGACCTGGATGTCTTTCGCAGCCTGTGCTTGATTGGGTGGAAACGGAGTCGTGCGAGCGCGTTGCACAGTCCCGTTGGCGGACTAGGCTACGAGTTTGATCGCCAAATCCGGCGGCGGCAGATCCGCCGAATCAACGCGGATCTGAATTCGGGCTGTTGTCAAAGTCTGCTTCACGGGCAACAGAGCGACCCTTAGCCCGATTCCCGGATTATCGAACGGGCTAACAGCAGCCGCTTCCAACGCCGTCTGTTCCCGCTGGGCGTTTTGACTGCACGGGGAAAGCCCAGTAGCCCGCTTTGGTCAGAAGGAGCAATCCTTTGCGGGCGCAAGTTATACGAACCTTTTGAAACTTGCTGTTTCGCTGGCCCAACGCGCTGAGCTCGGACTTTACCAGTCTGACTGGCCGGAACGGCTGCTCTTGCTGCAGGCGCTTTCGGCCCGCATTTGGCAGGGGAGATACAGATTAGGCCGACTGCGATCACGATTACTGACGACGAGCCAGTCCGGAAATGCCGCATTTTAACCACTTGGTGCGCCGGCGGATGCAGCCTCGAAGAATGGGTGGGGAGTCGACATGCATCCGCCGGCCGGGGTTTGTGAGTTCAGTGTACGTGGCAAGCGCACCGCGGAAAATACCAGTCACGCAGTAGTTTAGCTGCCATCTCGATAGTAGACCTCGGCCTCGACGAGTACCGAAATCCTTCGCCTCGAATTACAAGACCACAGGTATGGAAGAGATCCAGCGAGAGGCATAAGGTGGTTCTAGTTGGCCAGGAAGACTCCAACCGATTCGGAAAAAGGAGAACTCGTGGATCATCAACACACATGGGCGGTGGTTTTGGCGGGCGGTGACGGGACACGATTGCGATCTCTAACCCGGTCGATCACGGGTGAAGATCGGCCAAAGCAGTTTTGCCGTTTGTACGGTGGTAAGACACTCCTCGCCCAAACCAGATTCCGGCTTGCGGCCGCGATCTCCCCGGAGCGAACTCTGTACACGGTAGTAAAAGCCCATCAGCGGTTTTACGCGAATGAACTGGCCGACGTTCCACCATCGCGGGTAGTTATTCAACCTTCCAACAAGGGCACGACGGCAGCCATCATTTACAGTCTCCGACGGATCACTAGTCTCGCCGGCGACCCGATTGTTGGCTTCTTTCCAACCGATCACCACTATTCCCGAGAGAGTCGCTTCGCGGCCTCGGTTCGCTTGGCAACCAGGGTGGTGATGAGGCGCCCGGACACGCTCATTCTGCTGGGGGCGAGTGCGGAACATCCGGAGGTCGAGTATGGGTGGATTGAACCGAGCGAACGTTTCGACCACCGCTTTACTAAGTCATTGCTTCGCGTGAATCGATTCTGGGAAAAACCGGCGTCTCTTGTTGCGCAAGCACTACTCGCGCGTGGGTGTCTGTGGAACACGTTTGTGATGATCGGGCGGGCATCCGCCTTTCTCGAAATTCTCAAGGCTGCTGTACCCGGGATGGTGCGGACCCTTTCCGCCGACGGACCGTTTCCAGGCACAGAACTCTCCGGGCCGGACGTCGATACCGCGTTCGCTAAGTTGACCCCAGGAGACTTTTCGAAGCAAGTCCTGTCGGCGTCTACCGAGCGGCTGGCGGTGCTCCGGCTAGGCAATGTTGGCTGGAGCGATCTTGGGACTCCAGAGCGTGTCATATCCGCGATTACACGCTCTGGACTCAGGTCTCATTGGCAAGGCACTTTTCAAAATGAGAACCTTGAGAATTTTGCTGAGTCTATTTCTTAAGAACAGACCGCACCCGATGCGACAGACAGCAGTCCAACATCCAACCACGTTCGGAGCATGGATGAGCGCGTATTGTCGGCGTCTGCGTCAGAACTGCGAAAAGAACGAACGCCCCTGATTTCTAGAAGCAGCACCCGATTCCAGAGAATAGTGATCAGCATCTTTTAGGCCAAACAGCCGGTATGTTCAGGAACAATCCGAGCTACCGCAGGTCAAGTTTCCCGAACGCGTACCAGTAGAAACCAGGCAAAAATAGCGAGCTGCAGGTATTTGTAGGACCGGTTGTGCGCCGTAAACTAGCGTAATGAAACGAACCAAGTCAGTCGTTTTTGGCTTCCTGCTGGCCTCAAGTGTTGGGCTCGCCCAGGACACCGATTTCCACCACCATAACGCGGTCTTTGGTGTGGGATCGGCCATTCCCGCGGGCAGCACCACGAATTATCTCAATACGGCGCCACTCATCAACTTTGCCTATGGCTACCGGTTTAACCGACTGTTCCAGGCGGATGCGGGCGTCCAAATGGCATTCGGAGCCGCGAACAATCGAAATGCAGAAGTCACGGACGTTGGCGCTATACAGGGCGGTGACCACGAGTTCATGATTCCGCTCGGCGGGCGCGTCTACATACCGCAGCCGTTCAAGCGCCTGGCTTTTTCAGCGGGAGGCGGCACCGCATACCTGCATTATTCAGAGACGGTTTCGTCGGGCAATGTGGGTTATTCCGTCGGTTGCTATTCCTGCACTTCGCGCGGCGGATGGGGTGGATACGGATTGGCGAACGTCAGTTACTATCTCGATAGCAACCAGATGTTTCACGTCGGAACCACGGTTCAGTACATCTCCGCCTCCACCAATGGCCCGGCGGTTGGGAATGTGCCGGCACTAAAGACCACGGATCACTGGGCGAACGTTACGTTCGAATTTGGGCTCAGTTTTTGAAGACGAATGCGCACCGGTCTAGTCACATTTTTCGGTTGCGAATACTAGCGGCCTGGTATTCCGAGAATATTCGATTGAAGGTAAGCTCGAAGGGAAGTCGAGGGTGCCGGCGGTGCGAGGCTCGAATCCTTCCGTTTCGGATCACTGTTCCTGTCTTCGAATGCCTAACTTCTGGCAACTTATATATTCGGTTTTTACCAGAAGCACTCCTGGCCGGAATACACTCCCGCGTCGGATTCCCGTCGTTGCGGCGGTCGTCAGCGAGCAGGATCGACACGTCCTCGCGAGCGTCTCAGGCCAGGAAGTGTTGGAAGTACACTTCGTTGAATCGTGTGACGAGGCGTGTGCCGTGGCGAAACACTTGATCGCGCCTGTCATCTTGTTTGACCGGGATTTGCCAGGAGCCGAGTGGAGGACAGCCGTAAAGAGCCTCGCGGCTTCACCGCATCGGGCCTGTGTCGTATTGATGTCTCGCGTAGTTGATGACTACTTGCGGCAGGAGCTCATCCGGCGTGGTGGGTACGAGGTTCTTCCGAAGCCGCTTCGGGCAGATAACATCTTACGTGTAATCAAGTTGGCTTTGTCTTATTGGATCAGTACGGCTTCGCCCGGCGAAGCAAAGCCATCCGTCCGAGCGCATGGGTCATAGGTAATAAGCCGTGTGGCTAACTGATTGGTACAAGAAGCAGAACGGTGCGCATCCGGTCGCCAGGAAACGCCTGAGGATTCTGGTTCTCCGTATGCCGCTCCTTGACCTCTTTGTTTTGGAGCGACTTGGAAAACAACACGCCTGGGAAGTTCGATTCACTACATCGCCACGAGAGGGGTTTCGGCTAGCGGCGCAGAGCCATTTTGAGCTGATCCTGTGTGATTGCAACCAGCCAGAGGATCACTGGCGTGGAGTAATGAAGCGCCTTGCTGTATGTTCCCCGCGGAGCTGCATCGTGCTGGTTTCTCCCGTGAGCGACGATTACCTGCGGCGGGATGTGCTTCAGCAGGGTGGTCACGGTGTCTTGGTCCGGCCCTTGTGCGAAGAATCTGCTCTCCATTCGGTTCAGGCCTTCTCGTGCTTTATTCCTTTAGGGAGCGGTGTTTCCGTAGGTTGTTGATGCTAATGGAGTGCCCAATCCGGCGCCTAGCAGAGGCCAAAAACTGGAACCTTCACTGCTGCCTGCCCCGTCTAAATAATGGAGGCGCAATATGATTGACGGCGCCGGATCGGTAATTCGAAGGGCAATGGCGCTTTCCTGCGCCATTTTTTTTGCTGTCTCTCTGAGTCTTGCCCAGCAGCCTACGGGGCCTGCAGCTCCCGCCACGCAGCAGGCTGCTCCTCTACTATCGCCCGATCAGCTGAATAATCTTGTAGCGCCCATCGCGCTCTATCCCGACCCGCTCCTAGGCCAGGTCCTGGCGGCTAGCACATATCCATTGGAGATCGCGGAGGCAGGGCAATGGCTTCAAAAGAATGGCAATCTTAGCGGCGAGCAATTGATAGACGCCGCCAAACAGCAGAATTGGGATCCCAGCGTGCAGGCGCTGGTGGCTTTTCCGGACGCATTGAAATTGTTAAGCAACGATATTCGCTGGACTACGGACCTTGGCAATGCATTCCTGTCCCAACAGTCTGACGTCATGAGCGCGGTGCAGGGAATGAGAGCCCGCGCCCAAGCCAACGGCAGGCTGGCGAACACGCCGCAACAGGTGGTAACGACAGACAATCAAGGCGACCAAAGCGCGATAGAGATACAGCCGGCCAATCCGCAAGTGATCTACGTTCCGGTTTACAATCCGGCTTATGTCTGGGGTCCCCCAGCGTGGGGCGCTTACCCCGATCTGTGGTACCCCGACGGATTCGGATTTGGATTTGGGTTCGGACCAGGGATCTACATCGGAAGCTTCTTCCCGAGCTGGGGAGGTTGGGGCGGTTGGGGTTGGGGTTGTGGATGGTTCGGTAATGGCCTGTTTGTCAACACCGGCTTTTTCAACCGATACGGATTCCGCGGCGGCTTTGGCGGTGGTTTTGCAGGCCGTGGATTCGGAGGCCGCGGATTCGGAGGCCGCGGTGCATGGGCTCATGATCCGACGCATAGAATGGGCGTTCCATACCCCAATCGCTCCGTGGCGGGCCGGTTCAATTCGACCCGATTCAATGGCAGCGGAGCCAACGGCCGTCAATTTAGCAGTATCAACCGGGGCAATACCGGCCAAAATCGCGGCAGTACCAGCCAGGCAATTGGAGGCCGCTCTATTGCCGGGGCGGGCGCGGGCGGGTCGCGTACGTTGAATGGCAACAACCGGGCGGCAAATGGCAATGCCGGGCAATCATCTCCGAACTTTAGCCGCGGAACTTCGCAAGCTTACCGGGCTCCTGCGCAGAGTTATCGCAATTCGCCGGCGTACAATCGCTCCTCCGCATTCTCGGCGGCGCGCGGTCAGAGCTATTCAGCCCCGCGATCCTATTCATCGCCTAGCCGCAACTTCGCTGCATCGCCCAACCGGAGCTTTTCCGGCGGGCGGTCCTTCTCGGCTCCCCGCTCCTCGGGAAGAGGCTTCTCCGGTGGACATTCGAGCTCCTCTGGAGGGAGCCGTTCCGGAGGTGGAGGACGTCGGCGGTAGTCCGCGCGGCGTATTCGGTCAGGAAATGATGCCTTTTCGAACGGCGTACAAGATCAGTTCGGCGAGACTATGCAGATTCAGTTTCTCGTGAAGGTTCCTGCGATGGGTTTCGATGGTGTAGACACTAATGTTCAGAGCCAGCGCGATGTCCTTGTTCGATTGGCGTTCTGCCAACAATTGTAGAATCTCCCGTTCGCGCGACGTGAGCAGATCGTAGGTGTCTTCGGTTCCCCGGGCGCGGATCTCCCGGACATAATCCTCTACCAGCATCTTGCTGATTTCCGGACTGAAGAAGGTCTTGCCTTGATGCACGGCTTTGATCGCTTCGATCAAATCACCTTCGGCGGAGTCCTTGAGCAGGTAACCTTTGGCGCCTACTTTTAAGGCTCGCAAAACGTATCCTTCATCGGAGTGCATGCTAAGTATCACGATCGCCGTGGCGGGCTGGGCCGTCGCGATTCGTTGCGCCGCTTCGATACCGCTCAAGTTGGGCATGGCAATGTCCATAACGGCGACATCCGGCATCGTCGCCTCGGCCTGCTGAACTGCCTGCCGCCCGTCCGATGCCTCAGCGACCACGCAGAATTCAGGCTGACTTTCGATTAGCAGCCGCAAGCCCCGACGCATTATGGTGTGATCGTCAGCTAACAAAATGCGAATTGCCGACATTTTCGATTCCATGCTAACCGAGCCTTCGCGCTGCCGAACCACGCTACCGGATTTATGCCCCAAAAATACCAGCCTGTTGGTAGGGTGTTGCCGCCACCCTCGTCGTATCTTATTGACTTAGAACATTCTTGCCCCAAGATTTGATGCTGTCTTCCACTCAGCTCGAAGCTATCCAGCAGTTCGATACCTGCACGATTGCGAACGCAATTGAGCGATTCAATATGCGGCTTCGGAATGAAGGTTTCACTCGTCCAGGATTGCGCTGCGTCACCAAAGGCGCAACGCGCTTATTGGGTTATGCCGCCACCAGCAGAGTTCGTTCGTCCAACCCACCGATGACGGGAATCGCGTTTCTCGACCGGACCGAGTGGTGGACCAACGTCGAGCCGCTGCCGATTCCGAGGGTGGCCGTTATCCAGGATATGGATCCCGCGCCGAGTGGCGCCTGTATGGGAGAAGTGCATGCAGCCATTTTGAAGGCACTGCAATTTTCCGGAGTCATCACGAACGGCGCGGTACGCGATATACCGGCGCTGAGCGAGATGGACTTTCCGGTATTTGCACCGTTCTTGTCGGTTTCACACGCCTACATGCATGTATTGGACTACGGCCAACCCGTTGAGATTTTTGGGTTACAAGTTCACACCGGCGATTTGTTATTTGCAGATTGCCACGGTGTGGTCTCGATTCCGCTGGAGATCGCCGCAGAGGTTCCAGAAGCCGCCGCCAGGATCCGAGCAAAGGAGCAGCGCATCGTGCAAGTGTGTCTGTCACCCGGTTTTTCAACGGAAAATCTCTTGAAAGAAATCCGAAGTGAGGAGCAGTGATTACGCCCCCTCGAAAGTTTCTATTCCAGATGTCCAGTATTCTGCTAGTGGGAACCGCAATCCTGTTCAGCGATTCCTGTTCGAAAACCTCAAAAGCAGACGCGGAGGCCACGAAGGCGCCAGATGCGCCCACGGTGGCGGTAGCGCAGGCCACCATCGAAGACCTGTCGCGGGGATTAGTGCTCACCGCGGAGTTCAAGCCGTATCAGGAAGTGGATCTAATGGCGAAAGTAGCGGGCTACGTCAAGCAGATCAATGTGGACGTAGGCGACCGTGTTTCCGAAGGTCAGGTACTTGCAATTCTCGAGATCCCGGAAATGGCCGACGACCGAGCCAGGGCACAGGCAGCTATCGATCGCAGCCAGGCGGAAGTAGCGCGCGCCCAGGATCAGGTCCGGCAGGCCGAATCCTCTCATGAGATCGCGCACTTGACGTTTACGCGGCTGTCTGACGTATCCAAACAGAAGCCAGGATTGATTGCGCAGCAGGAGATCGACGATGCACATGGCAAAGATCTGATCGCCGAAGCGCAGGTTTCCGGCGCCAAATCCAATCTGGCGGCCGCGCAAGAACAAGTGCACGTCAATGACGCGGAATTACAGAGAATCAAGACGCTGTTCGACTATACAAAAGTCACCGCACCGTTCACGGGCGTAGTGACCAAGCGGTATGCCGACAAAGGATCCATGATCCAGGCGGGAACATCGTCGAGCAGCCAGGCGATGCCGCTGGTAAGGCTCTCGCAAAACAGCCTGCTACGGTTGATCCTCCCGGTGCCGGAATCGGCGGTGCCCACGATTCATCTAGGCCAGCAGGTCGATGTTAGCGTTCCCACCCTAAAGCGCAGTTTCCCCGGCAAAGTCGAGCGCTTCTCCGATAAGCTCTCCCTCGCGACGCGCACGATGGACACGGAAGTGGACGTTACCAACCCCAGTCTGGTCATCATTCCCGGAATGTATGCAGAGGTGGACCTGAGCCTGGACAGCCGCCGCGGAGTGCTGGTGGTGCCGGTTCCCGCAGTGGATGTGGGAAGCGACGAGTCCTCCGGCCAGGTCGCCGTGGTGACGCCCCAGAATCAAATCGAGATGCGGAAGGTACAAATCGGCCTCCAGACCTCGACCAGGGTGGAAATCCGCTCGGGGTTGAAGGAGGGCGATCTGGTGGTAGTCGGCAGCCGCTCCGGTCTGCAATCGGGTCAAGAAGTAAAGCCTAAGATCACTGCCATGGCCGCCTCCTCACAGTAGCTTTATGTCCCGCTTCGCTATTAATAACCCCTATTTTATAGTTGTCATCTGCTTGATTATTGGCGTGGTCGGGGTTTCTAGCCTCTCGCGCATGCCGATCGATATGTTCCCGGCGATGAATATCCCCGTGGTCGTGGTGGCCACATTTTATTCCGGGATGCCTCCGCAGCAGATTGAGACCGACATTACCAGCCGCTTCGAGCGTTTCTTCAAACTGGGCAGCGGCATCGACCATATCGAGTCGCGTTCCTTGCCAGGCGTGAGCGTTATCAAAGTATATTTTCAATCGAACACGAACCCCGATTCAGATGTCACCACGATATCGAATCTTGCGATGGCGCAATTACGGAGGTTGCCGCCGGGCACCCTTCCACCAGTCGTATTGAAGTTCGATGCGTCGAGCCTGCCTGTATGCCTGGTGACGTTCAAAGGCGAGGGTCTGAACGAAACTCAGTTGCGCGACCTTGCGCAGTTTCAGGTGCGCAACCAGATTTCCAGCGTGCCGGGAGCCAGCGTTCCGCAGCCGTTCGGCGGAAAGTACCGGCAGATCATGGTTTACACGGATCCGTATAAGCTCGAAGCACACCAATTAAGCTTGATGGATGTGGTCCGAACGCTAAATCTGGCGAATCTCATTCTGCCCGCCGGCGATGTCCAGATCGGCCCGCTAGACTACAACATTTACACCAACAGCCAGCTGCAAACGGTCAGCGAGATCGACCAGCTACCGATCAAGATGGTGGGCCAATCCCCGGTGCGGATTGTGGACATCGGACATACCGTCGACGGCGCTCAAATCCAGACTAATATCGTGCGAGTCGACGGGCAGCCGTCGGTGTATGTGCCGGTGCTCAAACAGGGAGGTGATACCAATACCATCGCGGTGGTGGATGGCATAAAAGAGGCGATAAAACATCTAATCGGTGTGCCCAAAGAGCTAGTCACGGCGGTGGTCTTCGATCAATCGAAATTCGTGAAGACCGCGATTGAAACGTTGCTGGATGAAGGCGGCATCGGCCTAATGCTTACCACCATCATGATTTTGGTGTTCCTGGGGAGTATCCGGGCGACAGTGGCGGTTTTCTTCTCGATTCCTTTGTCGGTGCTGGCCGCATTTATCGCGCTCGCGTTAGGGGGCGGCTCGGTGAACAGCATGGTGCTGGGCGGGTTCGCGCTGGCCTTCTCGCGATTAATTGATAACTCCGTAGTGGTGCTCGAAAATATCTACCGGCACCTCGAACTGGGCGAAGAGCCCGCGGTGGCTGCCGAAAAAGGCGGGCGCGAGGTGGCTCTGCCCGTGTTGGCGGCCACGCTGACCACGGTTGTAGTCTTTTTTCCGGTGACGTTCCTATATGGCGTCAGTAAATTTCTGTTCACGGCACTGGCGCTGGCTGTGGCGCTTTCGCTGTTTGCTTCGTTCGCAGTCGCGATGACGGTCGTGCCGCTGTTTTGCGCTCGCTTTCTGAAGGCCGCGCATCATCACACACCGTCCGAGGAAGTTTCGGTAACGGTGACGCAACATAGGAGGCAGCGTTCGTTTGGACAATGGTTCAACGTGTGGTTCAACGATCGTTTTGAGGCGTTTCTCAGGGTGTACGACAAACTGGTGGCGGCCACGCTGCGGCGTCCGGTGTTCACCCTGGCGGCGTTCGGCGTGATCTTCGTACTCAGTCTAGCCCTGTTCCCGTTACTGGGGCTTTCGTTCTTCCCGCGCACGGATGCGGGCCAGTTTGTGATTAATCTGAAGGCGCCCAGCGGCACGCGGCTGGCCGTGACCGAAAACGAAGTGGCCAAGGTCGAGGCGCTGGTGCGCAACGTGGTTTCTCCGGAAGACTTCGGAATGATCGTTTCGAATATTGGCGCAACGCCGGACTATTCGGCCATCTATACCACCAACTCGGCCATGCATACGGCGTTCGTGCAGGTGAGCCTCAAAGACGATCACAAGACCGGCAGCTACGAATACATTGCGCGAGTGAAGAAGAAAATGCAGACTGACCTGCCGGAGCTGACAGCGTACTTCCAATCCGGCGGCATGGTGGATGCGGTTCTCAACCTCGGCCTGCCTGCGCCCATCGACGTTCAGGTGGCTGGTTCGGATCTGGACCTGTCCTACGATACGGCGCTGAAGCTCTCTAATAAGATCCGAAAGATTCCCGGCGTGGCCGATGTCTTTACACCCCAGGACATTGATTATCCCGCGTTGCAGCTGGATGTGGACCGGATGCGAGCCAGTCAGATGGGTCTCAGCCAGCAGGAGGTGGTGGACAACATCATCACCGCCTTGACCTCGAACACCATGATCGCGCCGAGTTTCTGGATCGACCCGAAGACCGGCAATGACTACATGCTCACTGTCCAGTATCCCGAGAATCAGGTGAAAACCCTGAGCGACTTGAGGGCCATCCCTCTCCGCGCTACCAGTCAAAGCGAACCGACGCGGCTCGACATGGTCAGTAATATCCAGAGGATCAAGTCGCCCACGGAGGTGGATCATTACGAGATCCGCCGCACCATTGACATTTACGTGCGGCCGCTCAACGAGGACCTTGGGCGGATCGCCAACGCAATCGACGGCATCATCGGGCAGACCAAAGTACCTACGGGCCTGAACGTCACGTTGCGCGGAATGGTGCAGGGCATGCGAGACTCGTTCAGCAGTTTCGAACTGGGCTTGGTGCTGGCGCTGGTGCTCCTCTATTTGATTCTGGTTGCTCAATTCCAGTCATTCGTCGATCCGTTTATCATCCTGCTGGCAGTTCCGCCGGGATTGGCCGGCGTGATCCTTACTCTTTGGATTACCGGCACGACCCTGAACGTGATGTCGCTCATGGGCGTGGTGATGCTGGTGGGTATCGCGGTATCGAATAGCATTCTGATCGTCGAGTTTACGCGTCACCTGCGGGGAGAAGGGATGCCGGTTCGCGAAGCGGTCGCCACCGCATGCCGCGTTCGGTTACGTCCCGTGTTGATGACCTCGCTCGCGACCATCATCGGGCTTCTCCCGATGGCTCTGAAGTTGGGCGCGGGCAGCGAGAGCTATGCTCCCCTGGCAAGGGCGCTGCTGGGCGGTCTAACTCTCTCAGTGATATTCACTGTGTTTCTGGTGCCGGCGGGTTACGTTCTTGTCTACGGACGTGAGGAGACCCGCGCGTGAGTGTTCGTTTGTTGCATCGCGCCGCACTAGTGGTCTTATTCATCGGGCTCTGCCAAGGACAAAATACGCCGATGCCATTGACTCTGGCGCAAGCCCAAAATCTGGCTATACAAAATCATCCTCAACTCGCCGCGGCGCGGTTGAATGCGTCGGCATCGCACCAGGTGCCACTGGAACTGCACGCGGCTCAGCTGCCCCAGTTTGCCGGAAGTCTCTCCGGAGTAGAAGCGGACAATGGAAGCCGTCTGGCGGCCGGCCTGCTGAATAATCCGGCGCTCTACAGCCGCATCGGAGCCGGTGTTTCGTTGAATCAACTGGTAACGGATTTCGGGCGCACTAGATCCTTGGTCCAGTCAGCGGACTTGCACGCGCAGGCTCAGGATCAGGACACGGAGTCGACACGAACCCAGCTTCTGCTGGCAGTCAACCAGGCTTACTTCGATGAGATGCGCGCGGAAGCGGTCCTCAAAGTCGCACAAGAAACCGTTTCGGCCCGCCAACTGGTGTCCGATCAGATCACCGCTTTGCAGCGGAGCAGTTTGAGATCCACGCTGGATGTGAGTTTCGCGAACGTGAATCTGTCCGATGCGAAGCTGCTGCTAGCCACGGCGCAGAACAATATCAATGCCGCGCAGGTTCAGCTTGCCAACGCCTTGGGCATTCCCGGCCAGGCGCGACAGGGAGGGTTCAAGCTTTCCCCAGAGCCTACCCCCGCGGATCTTCCTAATACGGTGGAACCGCTGATCGACGAAGCCTTGCGCGACCGGCCGGACGCTGCCGCGCTACGGCTGGAACAAAGTTCCGCGGAACGCACGGTGAAAGCGGAGCACGACTTGTACTTCCCGACCGTGGGCGTAGCGGGCGTCGCCGGCGCGGTTCCCACCGGCGTCTCCGAAGTGCCCGGACGATATGGAGCCATCGGTGTCAATGTGAATGTGCCGATCTTCAACGGCCATCTGTTCAAAGCGCGCCAGACCGAAGCTGAACTGCGAGCGCAGGCCGCCGCGCAGACGCTCAGAGATCTGGAGAATCGCATCCGGCGCGATGTGGAGGTGGCCTATCTCAACGCGACCACGGCTTTTCAACGGATTGGCCTCACCGCGGAGTTGCTCGCAGATGCGCGGATGGCCGCGGATCTGGCGCAGAGCCGCTATGACATCGGCCTGGGAACTATTGTGGAATTGAGCCAGGCACAATTGAATGTGACTTCGGCTGAGATCGCAAATTCGACCGCGGTGTTTGACTACCAGGCGGAGCGCGCGACTCTGGCATATCAGATGGGCGCACTGCGATAAGGGCGAAGTAGGCGCTGCCAAACGCACGAGTGTTTTGGTGACAAATTTGTAGTCTTTCCTGCTGCTCTGGCTGATCAGCCCTACCTACGCTAAATCTGTGTCCCAGGTTTCCAGAACGTTACGATTAAGCCGCCAGCGATGATAAGTGCACCGCCGACTAAGTTGGGCAGGCTGGGCAACGTTCGGAAGGCGACAAAGTTGATAATCTGCCAAACAACGAATAGCGTGGCAATGTAGAGGCCGACTACCTGCCCGAATTCTAGGGGTGCTAGGTTGAGAGAAACCCCGTATCCGAAAACCAGAGCTGCGCCGATTAGCAGAAGGGCTAAACGAGCCAGACCTGTGTTGTTGTAAATCCCTTTTCTGATCAGGGCATCGCCACTGACTTCGAGCATCGTCGCAATTAGCAGGAAAACAACCGGATGAAAATTGGGCACATCACTATCATCCGTCAGACTCCAGCCGTCATGGGCGTGAGTTTGGGTCGGCAGGCAAAACCAAGTTGGCTTACGATGGAACAGGTGCTCCTCCACTCTTGATCTCGGAGGAGAACTCGATCGGGATGGTGCCTGGCTTGTTGAATCTGGACGATTTGGTGCAGGCAGTTCGCACCATCGTATACCAGCGCCTCAAACGGGCCGTGATCAGGGCAACGCTTGCGCAGGTACACTTTGTTGTTGCGGATCACGATGTGCGCACCGATGACCCGCTGGCAGGCCGGACAAATGCTCCGGGTCAGCTCATAGAACACGTAATCGGCATCGGGTTCGCCATTACCGATCTAAAGGTAACGCTTCGCAGAGTAGGTCACTTTAGTCAGTTGTGTCGAACCGTCGAACCCTTCTTCAGAACACGCGCCCGAATTGACCCGACGCGCTTGACTTGACCCGTGTCCATCACCACCAATTTTTCTTTCTGAACCGTAAATTGGATTGGATCATGCAAGGCGGACTTGAGAGGTCTTGCGCCGAAGTCGGCAATGTAAAGTGTTTCTCCGTCATCAAGCGTGTATTCGTAACTCTCTCGGGCCCAATCGCGCTCTAAAGGGTTCAACGCGTGGAAGATGTTTATAGCGACTAGCTCTCCCCGCCGCCAATCGGGATGTGCTTTCTGGGAGAGACAAAGGCTGGCGAAAAACAATCCGAGAGCTAGCGCTGAGCGCACTCTAAGGTTCCCTATCACACGCCCACAGCGTGTCAAATTCACGCGGAATCTGCCTGAAGCATCCCTTAACGGCGATTGCTCGCCAGCTCTTCCGCAGGCATTGACTGATTATCGGAATAAGAAATGCTAGCTTGAGTCGGGAGTGCCAAAGCGGTTCCGGCGGCGCTGATCGCATCCATAATTCGTAGAAGCAAGTCCTGCTGGATCTTGAGGTATTCGTCATAATCTTTGGTCCGAATATAAGCGAAGATCTCGATATCCAGTGAATACGACCCGGCACCGATGAAGCGCACCGGCAAAGCTCCCGTTTCTACTTTGGGATCTTCCGTCAGAATGCGGCGAATCGCTTCCAGAATATTCCGTACCTGTTTGGGCGTGGTATCCCGCCGCAGATTCATCGTCGGATGAAACCACACTTTGTCCCGCTGCGAAAAATTCTCCAAAACCATGGACGAGAATTCGGCGTTGGGGATAGAGACCAGAGTCCGGTCGAGTGTTCGGACACGAGTGGAGCGTAATCCGATGTCCTCCACGGTACCCACGCGGTCGCCGAACTTGCAGAAATCGCCCACTGCCACCGGCCGATCGCTCACCACGGCCACGCCTCCAAACAGGTTCTCGATGGTTTTTTGCGCGGCGAGCGCGATGGCGATTCCGCCGATGCCCAACCCGGCCAGAATCGTGCTGGTGTTATAGCCCCAACTGCCGATCACAGCGGTCACTGCGAAAACGAAAATGGTGACCTTGGCCACTCGAGAAACCAGAGGTAAAGCCGAGCGCGAGAGTGTGCTGCGCCGGGCCTCCAGCCGCAAGCGGATCTCTTCAAGAACAACGTCCACCGCGTTGGCGAAGAACCAGGCGGTACCCATGATGATCAGCAGCGTGCAGAACCGCGCCAAGTATAGGCGCAGAAGCGCCGGCGGCTCCAGCCATTCCACTCCAGCCCGCAGGAGCATGCCCGCCAGCAGAAGTTGAACCGGTCCGGTAACGGTGCGCAAAAGCGAGCTTTCGAGTTTGGGTACGAAAGTCCGTGCGATCGGGCGCAACAACATAATTCCCAGACGTGCAATCCATCTGGATAGCGCCACCACCACGAGCACCACCAAACCGAGCGCAATCCAGCGCCATGCGGGAGTTCCTCCCCAATTCCACGCCACCAGGGGGGTAGGTAGGTATTTTTCAATCCACGAGTCGCCCGTGAGCTGCGCTATTTGGGGAACCAGATCCACGCTGTCCGAAGAAAAAACCCAAACCGACAGCCCCGATCGGAAAGTAGTCCGCTCTAATTGAAGTTCCAGTTTCTTATCGCCGACCCGGTAGGACCCGATTCGTTCCCGGTCGGCCGGCAAACCATCGGTTAAGTCGCCCTGCGGATCGCGGCTGATATCGGCCACATCGAAGGCCGCATCGCGATCCAGAATTCGCCCAAGCTGCTGAGCCAATCGAGAACCGTCACTCAGCCTCTGATCGCGCGGCATCTTACGGAGGTTTAGGTATCTCGTGGCGCGTTCGAAATTTCCCGCCCGGCATGCCTCCAAAAACGAGATCACGGAGCTCTGCGGGGACAGACGATTGAACGGATCCTGCGGGGTAGCTTCTTTGGGTGGAGTCGCCTTACCGTCTGGCGCCGCGGCGGGAATCTGCGCACTCAGATTGCTAAGGCATAGAAAAACGGGCAGAAAGATTTTCCGAGTTCCGGCCATCGTTACTAGTTTATGCAACCGGGGCACCAAACTGCCCATGACGACCGGTAGATCGTTCTAGACCGGTGTCAGCTCGGCTTTGTGGGAGCTCAAAAGTTCGACAATCTCTTTCAGCACCTCTTCCGCCGATTCGTTGGCGATCTGGCAGGTTCCGGCCGCATCGTGACCGCCCCCCATAGTTCAGCAGGAGATCCCCAATCTTAGCCTGGGAGCTCCGTGTATGGAGAGCTCGCATTCCGGAAATAACGCGTAGATCATGAAACGATTACCGGCGTAAATCACTTCTTCGCCGCGCAGATCGAGAACGGCCACGTGTCCGTGCACCGTCGTGCAACGGCGAATTTGAGCCACGAATGTTTCGGAGTGCTGGCGATAGAGATCGATCCGTTCCCGGACGTCGGGAAGATTCAGAACCTCATCGATACTGTGTTGCCGGCAGGCATCGATCAAGTGCATCATTAACTGATAATTTGAGACGCGGAAGTCGTGGAAGCGCCCGAGTCCGGTGCGCGGGTCCATCAAAAACGACAGCAGCACCCATCCCTGCGGATTGAGAATGTCTTCCCGGTCGAACCGCGCCGAGTCTGCCTTGTCCACTTCCGCCATCATGTGTTCGTCGACGTGGGGAAATGCATGGCGGCCACCATAGTAGTCGTACAGGACTCGCGCCGCGGAATCCGCCGCTGCCATCAGGATGTGATTCGCGCCGGAGGATTTCTTACTCCGGATTTCTTCGCTCGGGTGTGATCGAAACAAAGGTGGCAGCTTCGCACATAAGGCAGATTCGTGAGGATGTCCTGATCGGTCACCTCCACCTTGCCATCCTGTACATCCTTCGGATGCACGAAGAGGATCGAGCCCAGCGTGCCCAATTCCTTCAAAAGGATGGCGCAAACCAAGCCGTCGAAGTCGCTGCGCGTGAGGAGTCTGTATTTTCTGATTTCCGTGGTCATAGTTCGCCTGTCCAACCTTATCGGCTGAACCGGCCGAAGTTCTAGCAGAATCCGTTCGGGCGAACGGATTTGGTATGCAGAGTTTGACGTATCCTGAAAGATCGAGGACCCCATGATCACACTTAAAATCAACGGCGCGCTGCGCCAGTTCGATGGCGATCCCGACATGCCTTTGCTCTGGTACCTGCGGGATGTAGCTGGACTTACGGGATCGAAATTCGGCTGCGGTATCGGTATGTGCGGCGCGTGCACCGTACACCAGGACGGGATAGCTATCCGCTCCTGTGTCACGCCGGTCCGGAGCGCGGTGGGCAAGGAAATCACCACCATCGAAGGCCTGAGTAACAGCGATCATCCGTTGCAAAAAGCCTGGGCGGCTTTGAATGTTCCTCAGTGCGGCTACTGTCAGGTGGGGCAGATCATGCAGGCCGCCTCCTTGCTGAAGGCGAAACCCAAACCCACGGACAAAGACATTGACGATGGAATGGCGGGCAACATTTGCCGCTGCGGCACTTATCAGCGCATTCGTGCCGCCATTCATCTCGCGGCAAAGGAGAAGGTATGACCATGATCGACAATTCCAGCCGCCGCAGCTTCCTCCGCCAGGCTTTCGGAGCCGGCGCCCTCGTGCTGGGCGCGCGCATTCTCCCGACCCGCGCGCTAGCCGCCTTGGAAACCGCCGCGTTCGCGCCGAACGTTTTCGTTGGCATCAAATCCGACGGCACCGTGCTGATCGTGGCGCATCGCTCGGAGATGGGCACCAGCAGCCGGACTATGGTGCCCCTGATCCTGGCCGACGAGCTGGAAGCCGATTGGAAGCGCGTCAAAATCGAGCAAGCCATCGGCGACGAGAAGTACGGCGATCAGAACACCGACGGATCGCACTCGGTCCGCAGTTTTTTCGGCGTGATGCAGGAATGCGGAGCTTCGGCTCGCACGATGCTAGAACAGGCGGCCGCCAGCCAGTGGAAAGTTCCAGCTTCCGAATGTAAGGCCACCCTGCACCAGGTCGTCCATACTCCCAGCAGCAAGAAGCTGGGTTATGGCGAACTGGCCTCTGCCGCCGCGAAGCTTCCGGTGCCCGACAAATCCAAGCTGGTGTTCAAGAAGAAGTCGGAATACCGCTACATCGGCAAGGATTTGCCAATCTACGACCTTACCGACATTACGCACGGCAAGGCGGTGTTCGGCATGGACGCCAAGGTCGATGGCATGGTGTACGCCTCCATCGAACATCCGCCGGTGCTGGGCGGCAAAGTAATGTCGTTCGACGATAAGGAAGCCCTTCAGGTAGCCGGCGTTTCCCGCACCGTTGAAATCCCGGCCTTCAAACCTCCGCATGGGTTTCAACCGTTAGGCGGGGTGGCCGTCATCGCCGACAATACCTGGGCTGCTTTCCAGGGCCGCAAGAAACTGAAGATCACCTGGGATCCCGGGCCGAACGCCAGCTACACTTCTTCGGAATACAAGAAGGAGTTGCAGGCCACGGCTCGCAAGCCCGGGAAGGTGGTCCGCAACGTAGGCGACGTCGATAAGGCCTTCGCCGGCGCGGCCAAGATTCTGGAAGCAGATTACTATGTGCCTCATCTTGCTCACGCGGCCATGGAGCCTCTGGTAGCCGTGGCCGATTTCCGCAATGGCAAGTGCACACTGTGGGCGCCGACGCAGAATCCGCAAGCGGTGCAAGATACGGTCGCCGCTGCCATCGGCATCGACAAGAAGAATGTAATCTGTAACGTTACGCTACTGGGCGGTGGATTCGGCCGTAAATCCAAGCCCGACTATTGCGCCGAAGCCGCACTCTTATCGAAACAACTCGGCAAGCCTGTCAAGGTTGTCTGGACCCGGGAAGACGACATCCATTTCGATTACTATCATTCCGTCGCCGCCTTATATATGAAAGCGGGCGTCGATCAAAAAGGCAAGCCGCTTGCCTGGCTGCAGCGATCCGTATTTCCGTCCATCAATTCGACCTTTGCCCCGGACGTCAAGTCGGGCAGCGCGGGCGAGCTAGGTATGGGCTTCACCGATACGCCCTACGATCTTCCCAACCATCGTGCCGAAAATGGCGAGGCGGTGAACCACGTCCGCATCGGCTGGCTGCGCTCGGTGGCGAATATCTATCATGCATTCGCCGTGTGCTCCTTCGCCGACGAACTGGCGAACGCTGCAGGCCGCGATTCGAAGGATTATCTGCTAGAGCTGATCGGGCCGCCCCGACTGGTCGACCTTAAGGCGCAGGGCGTCGATTACCCCAACATGGGGCCCATCGAGCAGTATCCGGTGGATACTGCGCGGTTGCGCAAGGTCGTCGAGCTGGTCGCTGAAAAATCGGGCTGGGGCAAGCGCAAACTTCCCAAGGGCCACGCCTTGGGCATTGCCGCGCACCGCAGCTTCCTGAGCTACATCGCCACCGTGGTGGAGGTCGCGGTCAGCCCAGACGGGAAAATCTCGATCCCGCGTGTGGATACAGCGGTCGATGCGGGTATGATTGTCAGTCCCGATCGCGTACGCTCCCAGTTCGAAGGCGCTGCGGTCTTCGGAGCGTCGCTCGCTCTCATGGGCGAAATCACCGCGACGAACGGCAAGATCGATCAAAGCAACTTCAATAACTATCCCGTACTACGGATGAACGAAGCCCCGCTTGAAACGCACGTCTATATTGTGGAGAGTGACGCTCCGCCCGCGGGAGTCGGCGAACCCGGAGTCCCGCCATTCGCGCCGGCTCTGTGCAATGCGATCTTCAAGGTCACTGGAAAACGTATCCGTGAATTGCCGATCGGACGGCAGAAGCTTGTCTAGAAGGCCACTCTACTCCGGATAATATCCTTCACGTGCGCGAACCTTGAGTCCTCGGGGGCCGCCGATTGTCACCTGGATCGGCCGCCACGCTGGATTCTCGTCTGGCGGGGGCTGGAACGACAACAGGTAACCGTGTGTCAGATCCTCGGAGACTTTATCGAACACACGGCCAATCTCGCTGGGCTTCTCGATCGCGAATGCCTCGCTGCCGGTGGCTTTGGAAATTCCCGCCAGTTGGTCCAGCAGATCCTTGTGCCCGATCGCCTCACCTTGCGCGATGGTGTAGATCGGAACCCCGTTCGCTTTAGCCCGCTGAATCGCGGAGTCCGGGTTTAGCGTGCTGGCGTTGTCCTTGCCATCGGTGAAGAGCACAATGACTTTCTTTCCCGCGTGTCCCACTAGATCCTGACCGACCCGCGCCAGCGCGTCGTATAGCGCGGTATCCCCATACGCTTGGGTCCGCAGCACCGCGCGCTTGGCGGCGGCCTTATCGGTGGTGAAGGGCTGCAGTTCGGTTACTTCGGCGCTGAAGTTATAGACCGCGACCGAATCCTCAGGACGCAGCTCGCCAATCAGTCGCAGGGCGGCGTTTTTCAAGGCTGGCAGCGCAAACTGCATGCTTCCAGTGGTATCCAGCAGCAGAACGCAGGAAACTTCATTGGACTGCGGCTCGAAGGCTGTAATGTTCTGTGGATTCCGCTCATCGATGATCGTGAAGTCATCGCGAGTCAGGTTGTCTACGTATCGTCCCCGGCTATCCGTGATCGTCGCGGAAACTTCCACCAGCCGCCCCGATACTTTGAAGTCGGCTTCAACGGGAAGCAAATCCGTGGCGACGGGAACCGAGCTTCCACCCGATGCGGAGCCCGAACCGGATGCCTGGTCGCGAGGGGCGGATCGAGCCACGCTCCTGCCAGCAGGCGCGAAATGCTTGGCAAGATCGCCTAGGTTCACCAAGCCGCCGGATAGATATGCCCCCGATGCCGATGGAACCAGGACGCCCGGTGAAAACACCGCAGTCCTTTGAGCAGCGAACTGATGTTTGCGTAATAGAGTCGCATCCGCATTGACCAGCAGCCCATCCGGATCGAGCGATGCGGCATACACCAACCCGCTGAGGGCAATCGCCATATTTTCGGTATTGCCGGTGATCTGGGGAACGTTCTGCAACTTTAGAACGCGATCAAACGCGGCGCGGCGTTCTTCGTCGAGGCGCAACAAATTGCGCGCCACGGCATCGTACGTCTCGCCACCGGCGATTTGACGAAGAACCGCCAGTGCTTTTACTGAATGGTCTTGCGCTGTGAGGTCCTGACAAGTACGGCGAAATGCCGCGGCACCTGCCGTTTGATCGATCGATCCCACTTGCACTCCCCGGGAAATCAATTCCACGAGTGAGTGCCATTCGCCCAGTACAGCATTCTGGGTCCCCGATGGATATCGGTTAACGGCAGTGGCAAATCGTTCCAACGCTTCGAAATCCGCCTGGTGCATTGCATTTAAATGCGCGAAATAAGGGAACAGCGAGGTCCACTCGGAATAGTGCCGCGCCAGAAGCTTTACCGAACCCTCGTCCAGCGGCCGTCCGCGCCGCTGTTCCAGTTCGGCAATGGGAACCAGCGTTTCCAGCGTTGCCAACCCCAGCAGAACATCGTCGTCCGATCCGGACGAAGCGGTCCAAGCGGCCTTGCCTCCGGGATATCGCACATTGCCCGCATCGTCCAGAGGCAGCTTTTGCAGCAGTTCGGTTCTCCAACCCTCCACCTGTCTAGCCTGGCCGTTGCGGAATTCGTCGCCCTGGCGATACCAAGCATAGAAACGTTCAGCGCGCGCAGCGGTCTTCGTGAAGTAGCGCTGGTGCGCCGCGTCTGAGCGGGCCAGCACCGAGTAGAACGCCGCCAGCGTTCCAAGTGGCTTGTCCAAAAGCGCACGAAAGAAAAGTCCCGGACTGCGCGGGTTCTCGCCCGCCAGCTTTTGCCACACCGGTGCGGACTCGACGCCTCCCGGCAGGACAACCGCGCCGCCAGAGAGCGAAAACGCCCCGCCATGCCGCGACAGCGGATCGGCGTAGCGCGTAGCCAAAATGCGAAGATCGGCCCCGGTGAGCAGCTCGGTCGAGGCAGCGTCGCTCATCGCATTCAGGCCGGCACAAGTCTTGGCCAGACGCCAGTCGCTGGCAAAGCTCGCCGCCACGCCACCCGGCGGCACCACAACGCCCTTAAGGAGTATGCTCCACTCCTCTCCGCCCGCGAGCCGTGCGTTTTCCGTCGGGATATCGAACTGGAACTCGTGGCCTGCCTCGAGCTCTTCCTGCATATGAATCTCGTCGATTCCCAAGGCCGCGGGAATTGCTTGCCGTAAGCTATCTTCGGATTGATCGCCCGGCTCGACGGTAACCGCGGTATCCTTCTGACCTAGCTTCCAGCCGAGCAAGCGGAGGACCCGCTCCGTTTGCTTGCGCCGGTTGTCGGTAGCTAGAGACAGCGTGATGCGTGTGCCGTCATCACCGCGCTCCCCTAGCTGCGACATCTCGGAGATCGTGGCCAAATACGTGCGCAGGGTCTGGATGAATTGCGGTTTTCCCAGGGTGGTCCCAACCGAGACCTCGCGGACGATCGCACGACAGTAGTTGGAATAGAACCCGAAGTAAGTGAGAGGCTCGTCCAGATGCACGATGGCGGCCATTGCCTTCATCCCGCCGGGAACCCAAGCCTCTCCCGTGCCGGATGTTGACCTCGTTACTTGCAGTTCAAGCTGGGGCTCTTGCACTCCTGCCTGCGACGGGGATCGCGGTTTGCCGAGATTCTCCATGCGCGCGCGAACTTCTGCTGCGTCGGCGGGTTTCGAGTCTAATGTCAGGTACTGCGTTAGGTGCTCCCGTGCGCCGGGGTAATCGCCTTTCGCTTCGAGGATCACGCCCAGCACATATTCCGTCCGGGGGACTTCGCGTTTCCGGTCCAGGCGAATTCCGGTCCGCGCACTGGTCTCCGCTCCATCCAGATCCTTCTGGTAATACTGCGCCGTTGCCTGATGCAGGTAGATCTCTGGATAGCGCTGCTTGGTGTCCAACTTGATGAGGGTTGCGGCGGTTTTCTCCGCCGCGTCCCAGTCCTTAGCGGCAATACTCTCGCGTGCCACGTCCAGGAGCGCATCCAAGGATTTGGGCTCCAGTTCCACCACGTGCTGAAACGCATCGCGGGCTTCGGCCGGCTTATTCTGGTTTGCGCAGGCCACGCCCAGCGCATTCCAGCCGCGGGTGAACTTCGGCGCGACTTGTACCGCGATTCGCAGCTCGCGCTCCGCTGCCGCCCAGTTCTTCTTCTGAGTCAGTCTTTGCGCGTTGTTCCAGGCGGTGCGCGCCGCCAGCGGTATTCCGTCCTCGTAGAAAATGTTGAGGTCGGTGTTCGAGCTGCCCGCCGCACGGGGTCGAATCACCATCGTCGGTAAATTGGGATCCGTCGACCAGTTGAACGCGGAAATATCGATCACTGTCGAGTCAAAGCCCACAATCCCGGCCCGCAAAACACAAGTCTTGTCGCTGAGCGGGTCGATTTCCATGGTCCACAAGTAATTGCCCTTTTTGTCGGTTTGAGTGACCCCTTGGCCGCCAGTGTCGTGACAGAAGCGCTCAATGCGGACCGAGCGATTGGGAATGGAGCCGTCTTCCATCACCACCTTCCCCCGCATCAACAGAGTGTTGCCAACCGCAGGAAGCATCAAGCCGAAGAAGCCAGAGATTACGCCAGCGAGCGAGAAGGCGAAGGGCGTACGCATATTACGTGATGATACAGATTACTTCTTCGCTTTGCTGGTCTTGCTCTTACCGGGTATATTCGCCTCGGTCCAATTCAGGATTACATCCGCGACCTCGAGATTGTTGGTGCCGAGCATCATCATGTGTGTGGTGCCCTTAAATATCGGATTTCCGACCTCGTCGAGCTTGATATATTCCGCCTTCGCCGTGCCTTGCCCGGCTGTGCGACGGGCGTTGATTGCATCTACGGTGGTCTGGCAAGTCTCGCTCGTCGCCGTGTAATCTCCCTTCAACGCCAGATAAGGAATGTTGTCGAAATCCTCTACCTTCAGCCCGCTATTCGGAAGCGAGCAAGAGCCTTCAATAGTGATCAAGCCCTTCAATAGATCCAGATGGCCTCTCTCCTTCAGAATGCGGACCATATGATGCCCCATGATCCCCGACTGAGAATGCGTGGCGACCACTGCTCCGCCTAGCTTTTCGACAAGTAACGCCAGATCCATCGGCGTCCAGGTATTGGCCGGCGCGATCTCCTTGGGGTCGCAAGTAGGACAAACGGAGCCCGGCAGAGTCGCCTCAGCGTTGGGGACCAACTGCTTGTAATACTCGAGAGCGAAATCATTGGCCGGGCCCTTAGGTGACGGGCCGATGGCTCGCACCCGCGCCGCCACATTCGCGTCGACCGTACTGAACGGGTACGCCGGGCGGTAGTCGTTAGTATGCGTCGCATCGTCGCTGGGGGGATCGCCGGGGTCTCCGTGCTGTATCAAGGTTCCGTTGAGAATGGTAGAGCCTTCCGGAATCAGGTGTCCGAACCACTGGGTCCAGGCGCCGTTGTCGGTGATCCTTCCGAAGGCCGGGATCAGGGGCAGACCCTTCGATACATCTCCGCCACGGATCAAGGCCGCGGCTTCATGCAGTACCGATTCGTCGAACCCGGAGCGCCCGCGACCGGCCTGGTCGACCAGATAAGTAGAAATGCCTTTGCGCACGAAATAGGGATACCAGCCTTCGCGGCCATCCGGTGTCGATTCGAGACACGCCGCCGTATGAGTCGATCCGTGAACCATGATGACCGGTGGCGCATTGCGCTTCTTGGCTACTGGGATTTCGAACTGGACATACATCTGGCCGATCATGATCTGATTGGGAACAGGAGACTGGCCGGCCGCCGGCACGGTCGCGTAGTTGGTCACTTTCGGCACGCCGCCGACGAAAAAGCTGCCCTGATCCTCGATCACCAGGGGCTTAGTCAGGAACTTCTTCATTTTGGGCGTTTCCTGAGCGGCGGCGCTCCCTGCAAGTGTGGCCAGCAGGATCGCCGGCAGTAGACGGAAGAGCGGTTTGTGCGAAGTCATCAGGATTATTCTAGTACCGTATTGACATGCGAAAGGGTTCGTACTAATGTTTTAGTATGAGTCGCATCGGAAGCAAGCCAAAAACCACGCTCACGGGACAGGAATTGGAAATCATGAAGGTGATCTGGAAGCTGGGGACGCCTACGGTGCGGCAGGTATATGAAGATCTGCTGGAACGCAGAAAGGTGGCCTATACCACCGTCATGACGATGATGAACATTCTGGAGCAGAAAGGTTATCTCAAGAAACGCCAAGGCGACCGCGCGTTTGTTTACACACCCAGCCGCCCGGAAAAGCAGGTGATTCGCGCCATGGTCCGGGAATTCGTCGATCGCGTGTTTAACGGGGCTGCCGAGCCGCTGCTACTGCACTTAGTGGAGGATGACCAGCTCACCAAGGAAGAGCTCGATGAGATCCGCCGCAGCATTCGCGCGGCAGGCGACAAGAGGCGATGATGAACTCGCAACTGTTTGGCAATCTGCTGTCCTGGTCGGCGCAGATCTCGATTCTGGCCATGGCCGGCGCGGCGGGGGCGTTCGCGTTGCGCCATCCGCGGGCTCGCCTCTATTTCTGGCAGACGCTTCTGGCAATTGCATTGATGCTTCCCGTAATAGCTCCCTGGAAGCGGCCGCTCGACGTGGCCCTAGCGCAGTCAGCGCCTGTAGCATTGACGATACCCGCCGTAGCGGTATCCAGGGTTCCCCCAACTTCAACCGCTTGGGGATTCGAACAACTTGCGATGTTGCTGGCTGCCGGTGCGGCATTCCGACTGGTCTGGGTGGCCGCAGGATTGCTGCGATTGGCCCGCATCCGGAAGCATGCCCGGCCCTTGCAGACGCCTCCGGTCGCGTTCGGCGGAAGTGCGAGCTGGTACGTGTCGGATCAGGTGACTGGTCCTGTCACGTTCGGCTGGCTGCGCCCGTCCATTTTGCTTCCGGCCAGGATGTCCGAACTGCCGCCAAGCGCGCAGGAAGCCATCGCCAGTCATGAGCTGTTCCACGTCCATCGCCGCGACTGGCTGTTCGTCATGGCGGAGGAACTGATTCGGAGCGTACTGTGGTTTCAGCCGGCCGTGTGGTTTGTGCTTTCGAGGATTCAACTGGCTCGGGAGCAGGTAGTGGATCAGGAAGTAGTCGATGCGACGCGCGATCGCACGGGGTACTTGGACGCGCTGGTATCCGTCGCCGCGCAGAGATTGCAGGCGGACGTCGCACCCGCGCCCTTATTTCTTAAAAAACGCCAGCTCGCGGCACGAGTGCAGGCACTGCTGAAGGAGACCTCGATGTCTGCATCCCGTCTTGCCGCCCATGTTTCGGTCGCCGCATCCGTGGCCGTTCTAGGCGCGTGCGCCGCGATCTGGTTTTTCCCGTTGCGGAGCGCCGCGCAGGTGCTTCCGGACGATCCCGGCATTACTGTAGATGCAGGAGCAACACTGGCGCATCGCACGCCGGTACACAATCCTACGACTGCCATGGGGGATGTGCTACTGGAGCTCAAGCTTAATTCCAAAGGCGAGGTCGCCGATGCGCGCGTGCTTAGTGGTCCGGATGAATTGCGCAAGGCTGCGCTGGCGAGCGTGCTGGATTGGCATTACGTGGCCGATACTGCGCCGCCCTCGCTTGTGCATGCGATGATTCACTTCGGCCAACCATCTGTTGGACGAGGGCTCGCGCAGGCTCCGCCACCCCCACCGCCTCCTCCGCCGCCACCAGGTCGGGGAGCTGCGAAAGGGTTACGAGGTGGACTTGGCGCGGGACTTGGAACAGGACTCGGCCAAGGAGTCCCTCCTCCGCCGCCACCTCCGCCCCCACCGCTGCGGGAGACGGCGGTCGTGCAGCGGATCGAATATGCCGGACTTAGCCCGGAACTGCAGCAACGTATTCAGAATCGCCTGACGATTCGAGAGGGAGATACGCTGGAAAAAGGTGGAAATGGCTTGGCTCGGATACAAGAAGAACTACAGCAGATCGACGAGCACCTCGCATTCCGCATGACATTAATTGGCCGCGATGCGGAGCGCGCAAACGTGATTCTCGAGATCGTGCTGCGGCCAGGGATTGCACCCCAACCAGCTAGCGCCGCCTTGCCAGTGCCGCCGGGAGTTTACCGGATCGGTGGAGGCGTCAGCGCTCCGATTCCGACTCTCAGGCCCGAGCCTGAATATTCCGAAGAAGCTCGCAGAGCCAAGTGGCAGGGCGCGGTCCTGCTGCAAGTGGTGATCGATGAAAACGGCGTGCCGCAGGACATACGGGTGGCTCGTTCCTTGGGGCTGGGACTGGATGAGAAGGCTATCGAGGCGGTGCAGCAGTGGCGCTTCAAGCCGGGGCTCAAGGATGGGAAGGCAGTCCCGGTCTCCGCTAACATCGAAGTCAACTTCCGGATTCCGTCGGCTGACCCGGTCGCTATGGCCGCACCGGCCTCCAAGCCGATTACGGTGGGCGGACGGGTCATGGAGTCGCGTGTGGTGCAGAGAATACCTCCGGTTTATCCCGCGAACGCGCGCACGGCCAGAGTTCAGGGGACCGTTCAACTCAGCGTCAATATCGGACCGGACGGAAGAGTTCAGGATGTGCAGGCTTTATCCGGCCCCGCGATGCTCACGCAGGCGGCGGTCCAGGCTGTCGCGCAATGGGTATACCAGCCGTTCTTATTGAACGGCCAGGCAGTCAGTGTGCAGACTACCGCCGACGTGAACTTTGTACTCGAGTAGTCTACGGCGCGTGGCCGTGTTGGGCGATAATGTGAGTTCCGCCCAACATGCCCAAAATTACCTATATTTCAGACGCCGGAGTCTCGCGTACCATTGACGTTCCGGTTGGCGACACTGTCATGGAAGGAGCCGTGCAGAACGGCGTCGATGGGATTGTCGCCGAATGCGGCGGTAATTGTCAGTGCGCGACCTGCCACGTTTACGTCGAAGAAAAATCCCTGCC
>Ga0105240_10001424_pt1 | contig 40938 bp, 33 predicted proteins | sample KBSC54metaG_FD_80426 | JGI IMG/M metagenome (GOLD analysis project Ga0105240, IMG submission 80426) | Corn rhizosphere microbial communities from Kellogg Biological Station, Michigan, USA - KBS C5-4 metaG | ecosystem: Host-associated > Plants > Roots > Rhizosphere > Soil | place: Michigan, USA... | reverse complement strand
TGAGTATAGTAGGAAGTCTCATCATGTGGCTGTTGAATCGCCGCTAGGCAATTCAAACTCCACGCACTCCCGGGCTTGCTTCGAGACGTTCTTCAATCCACTCCTTGGGCAACTTCGTTTCGCGGGAAAGTTCGTCCACCGACATCCCGTTCAAATGCGCGAAATATAATTGCATGGAAAAGACCGGCGGCGCCTGATTCTCTCTCAGCCGGTCGAGGTTGGGCAACTGCTTACGCCATCCCCTGGCCGAACGCCGGACCGGACTTCCGCGAACCAGAATGGCCCACGCGTCGATGGTCATCAGGATCAACCCCATCAGCGCTCCCATAACCGTATAGTGGACGCAAAGCGGTAATCCTCTCAGTTTTATGCACTAAGAATACTCGCCAGCGAGTTCCCCGGCAGCCGCAGACCCACGTAAAATGTCCCAAACAGTGCGTAGATCGCGCTAACTTCGTCGAACCGCATCTCGTAAATCAACTTTTTGAACACCAGCGGATCGTCGGCAAACAGGTCGACGCCCCATTCCCAATCGTCGAAACCGATCGATCCGGTAATAATCTGCCTCACCTGTCCCGCATACCGCCGGCCGATCTTGCCGTGCTCGTCCATCAGTCGGGCGCGCTCGGCCATCGGGACCATGTACCAGTTTTGCTCCTCGCCCCGCCGCCGGTCCATAGGATAGAAACAGATGTAGCGATGCGGCGGAATCCCCGGATAGAGTCTCGGCCGCATCGCCTCGCGCTGACGATCAAGCAGGCCGGCAATTTCTTTATTCCATGCTTCCGTGAAGGGCTCAATGCCGCGGTCTGCCAGTGCGGCATAGGTCTTCTGCGTCGATTCGTAGAGGCCGAGTTCGACCACTGAGAGATACGACGATGTCTTCTCCAGATATTCGGAAAGACCGAGGCGCTCCAGCTTCAACTCGATGGCGTTCAATTCAGCGAACGAGTCGCGGAAATGCACGAACATCAGATCGCCTTTGTGGCCGAGCATGGAGAATATCGCGCTATTTTCCATGGGCGCGAGCAATTGTTCGGCCTCGCTGATCAAGCTTTGGCGCGTAGCCGCAGGCAGGTGATTCCAGGCGGGCCATTTCACGCGCATCATCTGATGCAGAACGCTCGATCCTTCGAGGGTCAGGGGAACTGCGGGAAGTGAACTCATCTTCTAGTTGCTTGCCGACCAGGGCGGAACAACGCCATTGGTACGCGCGTAGGCGATGGATTGGCCGAGATGCTCATGCATGTGATTGGCGATTAGAAACAGCACGGCGCGCTCGCTGGTCATTTTGCCGCCGAAGAATTTTACTTGCTTGTCCAGGTCGGCGTCGGGAATGTCCGCCGCTACGTTCCGCATGTGATCGAACGATGCCTTGATCAATTCGACGATCTTCTCTTTCGAGGGCGGATGTTTCTCCGCATCGCGATCGACACCGGCTGGCGGCTTGACGCCAAGGAACCCTGCGAGGCCGTAATTGGCCAGCGAAACGTGCACGTAGACTTCAGCGATGGACCGTACACCGGACGCCGGACGCCAGGAATATTTCTCTTCCGGGACGGCCTCCGCGAGGCTGATTAATTTCTTCTGGACGTCGTTGAGCTGGTTGATGAAATCGCCGCGAAAACCGGCTGGAACTTCGGCGGAGCGGAGGGCAGGAAGCGCACAGAGCGCGACCGCAAACAGGGATACCTGGCGTATTCTCATACTTCTCGTTGTACTATATCTCCACAGTTCATGAAAAATTGGACACGAAGGCAAATTTTGGCGGCACCGTTGATTGCGGCGGCTCCGGCGCTGATGGGCGCGGCGCAATCCGCGGGCAAACTCAAAATAACGGGATTTGAAATCCACAAAGTGACGCTTCGCTGGCGTGACCTGGTGTTCGTCGAGGTGCATACTGACGGCGGTATCACCGGTTTGGGCGAAGCAACGCTGGAAACACGGGCGGACGTGGTGGAGAGTGGGCTTCGGTGGCTCGAGAAGAACATGACTGGCGCCGATCCGACTGGCGCTGAGGCGCATTGGAACCGGAATTACTATCTGCTGTCGCGATGGCGGAATGGACCGGTCAGTATGTCGGCGCTGTCGGCTGTCGATATTGCGCTTTGGGATATTGAAGGCAAGCGGCTGGGCGTTCCGGTGTGGCGGTTGTTGGGCGGCCCGATCGAACGGAATCTGCGGGTTTATTGGACGCATTGGAGCGCCAGTTTCAAGGCGAATTCGCCCGAGGCGTTTGGCGATTTCGCCCGGAAGACGCGTGACCTGGGATGGACCGCGGTGAAATGGACGGTTCCGACAAGCGGGTCGGAGGCGGAGCGCATCGAGAAGGCTGTTGCGCAGATCGATGCGGTGCGAAAAGCGGTCGGATATTCGCTCGACATCTGCCTGGAGGCGGCCGAGACGTTTTCTATCCGGTCAGCGATTCAGTTTGCGCAGGCGGTTGCGCCTTACCGTCCGATGTTCCTGGAAGAGCCGGTGCTTCGCGAGGATCCGGCGGGATTAGCGCAGGTGGCCGCGAAGAGTCCGGTGCCGATCGCGACCGGCGAGGGATTGCTGTCGCGATTCGAGTTCCGTCAACTGCTCGAGGCCAAGGGCGCGTCGATTATTCAACCCGACGTGATGCACGCAGGCGGCATTACGGAGATCCGGAAGATCGCGAATCTGGCCGAGACGTACGGCGTGGAGGTAGCGCCTCATCAGTGCAGCGGGCCGGTCGCGCATGTAGCGTCGATCCACGCGATGTCCGTGTGCAGGAACTGCGTTTTGCAGGAGTGGGAGGCCGAAGACGACGCGTTGTTCCAGGAACTCACGCACGGAACTTATCCGGCGCAGAAGAACGGGACGGTGGCGCTTCCGGAGGGGCCGGGGCTTGGAATATCGGTCGATTTCGCCGAGTTTAAGAAACGATTTCCGTATCGTGGCTTGACGAACCGATCGCTTCTTTCAAAGTGACGATTGTGGCTCCCCAACCACCGGCTTCGGCCGGCGCGTCTGAGAATGTTTCGACGAAGCGTGTGCGGGCAAGGGTGCTTCGAACAATTTCGCGCTGCACTCCGATCCCTCGTCCGTGAATTATTCGCAGATAGCGCAGGCCGAGCGCGTGGGCTTCTTCGAGGTAGGCTTCGACGGCGGCTTTGATGTCGCGGGGTGAGATGGAATGCAGATCGAAGACGTCGGTGATGGGAATCCGAAACGGTTCTTCGTCCATGGCGCTTGGCGCTATCGCTTCGCGCCGAACATCGAGAGCAGATGATGTCGCGCTATGTCCTCGCCGCGAATCGCGCGCCATTTTGCAAACGTATCCGCCGCAAGACTAATTGCATCCGTAACGTCGGTTTCGACGATATTCCATCCTAGATCATAGTCAGCTCGATGACGGTCTTTCTGAAGTTGTCCGAACGCCTGGATGACCTCCGTCAAGTCGATTTCAACCAAGCTGGGGTTCTTCTTGTCTTTGGGTGTGAATGGCGCATCGCGCATTTTCTGGTGATTGAACATGCGGGCAAGTCGCGCCCGCTGATCTTCAAATTCCCAATGTTCGACCAAATCCTCAACCAGCAGGTGAAACACCGCGTAGTATGCAGTGGAAATGGCACGACGCATGCACGACTTCCGTTTCTCCGCACCGCCTTTCGCAGCCAGATGACGCGCGTCATCCAACAGGTCGTCGGCAAACATTCTGTCCTATGCCCAGGCCGGTTCCCGCAATGCCGCCTGCTCGGAAACGCTCCTGAAATTGTGGTATGGAAAAACACCCATGCTGGGGAAGTCGAGTTGCCGCGCCAAACCCCTCACAACTTTGGCCGCCACCTCGCGTAGCCGGCGCTTCGCCGCCTCGTCCGTCAGAACAACGCGAAAAAAAATTGCCCACTGCCCGCTCCAGTCCTCGCCGATTTCATACCGGATGCGTACGACATCGGACGCGAGGCTTCTTTCGATCTCGTGAATCGCTGCCTCAATCTCAGACTGCTTCGTGACCGCGGAGGGCAAGTACATCTCGATTCTCAGCTTAGCGCGCCTACATCATCGGCGCCAACACGAGGGGCATAATAAGTCAGTGATCCCAACAGATGAAGTGATTCGCGCGATAGCCGCATTCGCACCCAACTGCGATGGTGAGGCGGCGAAGAGCCGCGATCTGATCCTCGCTTTATTGCAGTATTCTCCCGAACCGCTTTCGCGTTTGACATTTACTCCTGGGCATATCACTTGCACGGGTGTTGTGCTTGGACCGGATGCCGATCGGGTTCTTCTGGTGCATCACCGGCGGTTGAATCGATGGCTGCTTCCGGGTGGGCATGTGGAAGCGGAAGACGCGTCGATCATCGACGTAGCGCGCCGTGAGGTGATCGAAGAAACCGGCGCGCAGCTTGACGAGCGCGTTCCGGGGCGGCTGGTGGGCGTCGATGTTCATCCTATTCCGCCGAAGGGCGCCGAGCCTCTGCATCTGCACCACGATCTGATTTTTTCGTTCCGGTCGATGACGGAGGAGTCCCGCTGTTCGCCGGAGTCGCGTGCGGTTCTTTGGTGTGGACTCTTGGAGTTCGATCGATTTCACCTTCCCGGCAGTATCCGGCGGGCCATCGAACGCGCACTCCTTTTAGACGTCTAGGCCGATGGAGCGCATCAGCTCCAGTGCGTTGCTTTTACGCACCACACCGGGCTTCATCAGATAGTCGAAGGCGATTTGATTTTCATTCAGATAGTCCTCGAAGTGCACATTCTGGGCCAGCGAACCTAGTTCTTCCACGATGCCGGCCAGCGCCAGATCGTGTGTGGTGACCAGGCCAACCGCGCCGCGCCGCACCAGACTGGTGACGATCGCTTCAGCGCCAATTCTGCGGTCGTGGGAGTTGGTGCCGCTGAGCAGTTCATCCAGCAGGAAGAGCAGCGGCTGCGAGCCCGAGGCCAGGTCAACAATCTGCCGAAGGCGCGTGATTTCGGCGTAGAAGCGCGACTTGCCGTCTTGCAGCGAGTCCTGAATTCGAATGGACGCTCCGACCGCTAGCGGAGAAATGGTCAGCGCCCGCACGCAAACGGGCGCACCCGCCCAAGCGAGCACCGTGTTCAGGCCGACGGCTCGCAGTAGTGTGCTCTTGCCGCTCATATTCGAACCGCTGACGATCAACAGGCGCATCTCGTTGTCGAGACGGACGTCGTTGCGGACAGCTGAGGACTCAGGCAGCAGCGGATGGGCAAGGCCTTTCGCGTCGAACGAAGGGCCGACGGCGGCGAAATCAGGGAACGGGCAGGCGGGATGCTCGGCGGCATAGGAAGCAAGTGAACTCAGTGCTTCCATCTCGGACAGTGCCTCTATCCAGCGCCCGATCTGAGGGCCTTCGCGGCGACGCCAGTTTTCGATTGCCAATGCCAGGTGCGTGGACCAGAGCAGCAACCGGGCGATCAGCGTGAAGCCGCGATTGTGGGTCCATTCATTTGCGTCGACCAGGCGGTGAAGGCGCGCGATCTGGCGGGATGGGGGCAGTCCTTCGGTCTCGAGCTCCTTTTGCAAAGCGGAAAGGCGCGGAGAAGAGAACGGCTCCTTTTCAAATCGCGCGAGGATCTTGGCCAGCAGATCCAGGTCGTGGCTTGGCGACTCGACCGCGTGGAGAATCCTCAGAACGGGATTGCGAAGCCACAAGCCAAAGACGCTTTGCGCGAGTACAGCGAGTGCGAGAGCGCGCCAACTGCAAAGCTGGAATGTCCACGCGGCGAATAGCGAAACGGTGATGATCGTGAATATCCATGCCATGATTCGGGCGGGGCGTGGGGTCGTAATCGGGCTACTTTCCCCCCAGCGCGTGACGGCTTCCGGATGTACGTCGGCGCGGATCTCTTCGCCCAATAACGCGAGGTCTTCGCGGAGATCAATCCCGGGTTTGAGTTCGACGATCGCTTCGTGCCGGGCGCGCAGGGCGTCCGCCGGGGAGGGGCGCAGAAGCCAGGATGCAAGCATGTCCTCGCCGCCCGAGGTTCGCGCCGTGCTCAGAAGCTGGAAAACCGAGCCGTTGCCGAACAAATCGAGGTCCTCGGCGTATGGGTGAGCCGGATCGCGGAAACGGTCGCCTGTCTCTCCAGAGCCGCTCCAGCGATGGTCCAGGCGCGCCAGCCCTCGTTCGTAGTAGGCGATGGCCCGCTTCTCACAGTCCCGGCTATGGGAGACGCGCTCGTGGTAGACCAGCAGCGCGACGAACAGGACAACGGGGATGGGAAGCAGCCAGAAATTCCACCAGGTCAGCAATGCGCCGGCAACGGCGACCGCCAGCCGATAGTTGCCGATAATCCGGAATGCTCGTTCATGGGCGGCTACAGCCTGTTTTCGCGCTGCAAGGCGCTTTTCATATTCGGCACGCAAACTATTAGAGTAACCGCTGGCGAGTTTCGTCGTATAACGTGCATGAAACCTCAATCCCTTATCCTGTTGCTTCTTTCGGCCGGTTCGTTTGCTCACGCTCAGATGGTTGATAATACCCAGCCGCAAATGACCTGCCGCGACCACTCGAACGGCGAAAACGCCAGCCATTGCGAAATCAAAGAAACGACCATCGCGGCCAGTGGCCGGTTGACCGTGGATGGCAATAAGAATGGCGGAGTTTCTGTGCGCGGCTGGTCGCAAAACCAGATCCTTGTGCGCGCCCAGATCCAGACGAATGCGCCCACAGACGCCGAGGCGGCCGGTATGGTGTCCCAAATCGTTGTTTCGACCGCGGGTGGACAGATTCAGGCGAGCGGACCGGACTTTGGTTCGAATCACGGTTGGGCGGTGAGCTACGAGATTTTTGTGCCGCATCAGACCGACTTGAACGTCACGGCGCACAACGGCGGGGTGTCCATCACCGATATTCGCGGTAATGTTCAGTTCGATACGGTGAACGGCGGCGTCTCTCTCAAGCGCATGGCGGGCACGGTTCATGGCGAGACGAAGAACGGCGGTTTGAACATCGAGTTGATGGGCGATCGATGGGACGGCGGCGAGTTGAACGCGAAGACGACGAATGGCGGAGTATCGCTGAAAGTTCCGGCTAACTACAATGCGCGGTTCGAGGCGAGTACGGTGAATGGCGGGATCAGTATGGATTTCCCGGTGGTGGTGAGCGGCAAGATTGGGCGCGAGTTGGCGACGAATATTGGTGCTGGCGGATCGTTGATCCATGTGACGACGACGAATGGTGGTGTTTCGGTGAAGCGGATCTAGCCGTATTGCTTTTCAGTTAGCGGAGAACCTGGAAATCCTTTGGCCACCGATTCCGGGTGCGCGACCTCGCGGGCTTGCGAAAGGGGCGTCACGGGAGCGCCTCAGTTTAGAATGGGTTCGGCATGTGATCCGGTGGATTGAAGCGGACGGTTGGCGGCATGTGAGGACGACCGGTAGCCATCGCCACTACAAACATCCGTCGAAGCCCAGTGTGGTCACGATTCCCGGACATCCGGGCGACGAACTGCCGAAGGGAACCTTGAAATCGATTCTCAAGGCTGCTCATCTGGAAGCGAAAGAATGAACCGAAGATACGCCGTCATTTTTGCGCAAGCAGAAAACAACTGGGCGGCATACGTTCCTGATCTGCCGGGCTGCGTCAGTACGGGAAAGACCTTGGAGGAAACGGAACTGAACGTTCGGGAGGCCGATCTCAGGGCACCTTCAGACACTACGTGCGTTTGGTGAACAGGTTCCCGAGCCCACCAGTGTTGCCAAGGAGATTCAAGTAACTCCTGTCGGATAAGCTCCCGACTTTCGCATCTTCACAGACCCAGCCCCTCGCCGCCGGTTGTGAAGAGGCTAAATGATGTATTTATGCCAATCGTTCCATCCGGATTTGCCTCCTGCAACAAAACAGACGGCCAGCGTGTGTCTACTCTAGGGCATGGCGTTAGCCCACGGTTTTGATATTAATTCTGCTCAGGGGGTCATCTTCGCCCTCGATACCAACGCGAGGCATAGCCGTATCCAGACCTTCGGCGATTGGGAAGTAGAGCTTCGCAAGGGTTCGGCTTTCGCATGCGCAAAAAACAATCGACCGCATTCGGACGAATCACTTTTTGAGTCTGTAGGGGCCGCTCACGAAGCTGTCAAGAAATGATGGACATGGTAGCCGTTGAGGAGCGACTGGCACCCCAAAACAGCGTTGTAGCGCGTGTGCAGGGTCGCAGTCCCGTCCCCCTTTTGCGGGCACATCTCTCCAGCACAAACCGCCGCCGCAGCGCACGGTCTCCTTACATCTGCAAATGCGCTTTGAGGAATCGTCCCGTGTGCGACGCCCTGCACGCGGCGATGTCTTCCGGCGTCCCCGTCGCGACGACTCGCCCGCCGGCGTGCCCGCCCTCCGGCCCCAGGTCGATCACATGATCGGCCGTCTTGATCACGTCGAGATGATGCTCGATCAATAGCGCCGTGTGGCCTGCGTCCACCAGCCGGTTCAACGACTCCAGCAGACGCTTCACGTCCGCAAGGTGCAGCCCGGTTGTCGGCTCGTCGAGGATGTAGAGTGTGTGCTTCGATCGCTGCAGCTTGCTCAATTCCGACGCGATCTTGATCCGCTGCGCCTCGCCTCCGGAGAGGGTCGTCGCCGATTGTCCCAGCGTCAGGTATCCGAGCCCCAGATCGTTCAAGACCTTGATCTTCTTGCCCACGACAGGCTCGCCCGCGAAGAATCCTACGCTTTCCTCGACCGACATATTGAGCACGTCGTCGATGGTCTTTCCGCGCACCGTCACGTCGAGCGTCTCACTGTTGAACCGCGCGCCCTTACATGCTCCGCAGGTCACCTCCACGTCGGGCATGAAGTAGAGCTGCGTCGTGATTACGCCCTCCCCCTGGCACTCTTCGCAGCGGCCGCCTTTGACATTGAAGCTAAACCGGCCCGCCTGGTAGCCGCGCTCAACCGACAGCGGCGCTTCCGTGAACAAGTCGCGAATATTGTCGTAAAAGCCGATGTACGTGGCGGGGTTCGACCGGCTGTTGCGCCCGATCGGGGACTGGTCGATATTCACCACCTTGTGCACATGCTCGACGCCGTCTACGCTGTCGTGCTCACCCGGCAACGTGCGCGTGTCCACCAGCCGCTTCCAGAGCGCCTTGTACAGGATCTCGTTGATCAGCGTGCTCTTGCCCGAGCCCGAAGCGCCGGTGATCGCCACTAGTGTGCCGAGGGGAAAAGTCACGTCAACACTCTTGAGGTTGTTCTCCCGCGCCCCGCGCACCCTGAGCGATTTGCCATTGCCCTTTCGGCGCCGCTTGGGAGTTTCAATGGACCGTTTGCCCGAGAGGAACTGCCCTGTCGGCGACGCGTCGCACGCCAGCACGTCGCCGATGGCGCCCTGTACCACGACTTCGCCGCCGTGCACACCCGGTCCGGGACCCATCTCCACAATGTGGTCGGCTGCTCGGATGGTGTCCTCGTCATGCTCCACTACGATGACCGTGTTGCCAATATCGCGAAGGCTCTGCAGGGTAGCGATCATCTTCACGTTGTCCTTCGGGTGAAGGCCAATGCTCGGCTCGTCGAGGACATAGAGCATCCCCATGAGCCCCGAGCCGATCTGTGTGGACAACCTGATCCGCTGCGACTCGCCGCCCGAAAGAGTGGCCGAACGCCGATTGAAGCTCAGATAATCGAGCCCAATGCCCAGGAGGAGTTCCAGCCGCGCCCGCACCTCGCTCAGCACCTGCCGGCCGGCATCCGCGCCGCGGCCCGCCGGCTTGACCGTCCCGAGGAACGCGTGCAACTCGTCGAAGTGGAGCTGGCCGACGTCGTGGATGTTCTTGCCATCGATAGTGAATAGCAGCCTTATAGCACGGACGCGCGCCCCGTTGCAGTCGGGACAGGTATGTTCCACCATCACCTTGTCGAGCCACGCCTCCATCCCGGAGCTCGCTTCGCCTCGCTGCCGGTAGCGGCGGTAGTGGCGCTCAATCCGCCGCGCGATTCCGCCGAATCCGATCTCTTTGCCTTCCGCGTCCTCCCGCTTGGTCTTTGCATCGGGTGGCACTCGCATGACGATTTTCCTGCCATCGATTCCTTCGAGGATGGCGTGCCGCACCGCGTCCGGCAGTTTCTCCCATGGGGTTTCTAGCGAGAAGCGCAGTTCCTTGGCCAGGCTGTACATCACACGTCCATCCCAGGTGTCGGGATTGTACTTGAACGCCTCGCGGACAAAGCAGCCGCCAATGATGCTCCGCCGAGGGTCGGGAACCAGTAGCTCAGGGTGCGTCAGCTTGTGGACTCCGAGTCCCCCGCACGTCCGGCAAGCGCTCTCGGGGTTGTTGAACATGAAGTACTCGGGCTGAATTTCGCCATAAACGAAGTGGTGCGTCTTACTGCACAGCCCACGGTAAAATCGATCCGCCTCCGCCTTGCCGGGTCCTTTGGCAATCTGCACCTGCAACAGCCCGTCGCCCACCAGGAGCGTCGCGGCGATGCCGGCCTTGATGGCTTTTTCGTGCTTGCGGCCGACCACGAACCGGTCTACCACCGCATCCATGTTCTTCACCTTCGACTCGTCGAGCTCCACCTGTTCCGATATGTCGACGGGCTTGCCATCGATGATCAGCAGACGGCACCCTTTCTTCCGAACCTCAGTCAAAATGAAGTCCAGGTCTTCGCCGTATTGCTTGAACACCGGCGCGCGCAGCTCGATCTCCGTGCCTTGGGGCAGCGCCAGGATCGCATCCAGAATCTGACTCGCGGTCCGGCTGGGTACCGGCTCGCCGGTGCGCGGACAGTGGGGCTGGCCGATGGTCGCGTACAGCAGGTTCAGGTAGCTCGCGATGTCGGTCATCGTGCCGACTGTCGAGCGCGGGTTGTTCGCCATGGTTTTTTGTTCGATCGAGATGACCGGAGACAGACCGAACACGAAATCCACGTCGGGCTTCGCCACTTGCGCGATGAATCTTTTGGCGTAGCTCGAGAGCGACTCCATGTAGCGCCGCTGCCCTTCCGCGTAGATGGTGTCGAAGGCCAGGCTCGACTTGCCCGAGCCTGACAGGCCGGTGACTACGATGAGCTTGTCGCGCGGGATTTCTACGGATATGTTCTTCAGATTGTGCACACGCGCGCCCTGCACCGCGATGGTGGTGCGCGCCGCCCTGGCAATGGCCGTGCCGTTCTTAGAATTCATCTGGTTCTTCCCCCGTGTAAACGAACGCCAGTTCTTCGATCACGACGTTGCTCTTCTTCGTCAGCTGTAAGGGTGTGGAAGCCTTGCCGATCAGCCGCCGGCTGGCCAGGTACTCGCACGCCGTGGTCACGCCTTCTACGTTGAAGTTCCGCTTAAAATGGTTCTCGATCTCGGTCGACGACCGCGCTTCGCCAACGTCGCGCAGATGATCGAGAACCGGCCGGAATAGTGTAGCTGCCCGCTGCGCCACGTAGCTGTCGATCGCGTCCAGAGCCGCCCGCAAGCTCCTCCGCGTCTTCTTCGCGTTGAGCAGGCCCGTATAGACGATCTGGAAGAACTCCGGGTTCAGCTTCACCGCCTGCGGGATCACTTCCCGATCCGCCAGCAGGCCGGCGCCGATCACTTCGATCCGCGCCAGGGGCGTCGCCGCGTAGAGGATCCAAAGCGCGCTGTAGTCCAGGTCGCCGCGAGTGATGAACCATTTGTGGGCCTTGTCGATAAGGCCGACCGCGTGAGTCCCGGCAGCGAGGAGCTGAACCTGCCTGTCGCGCTCGCCGATCTCGTGCAGCTTGGCGCAGAGGTCGGCGATGGTCTGGTCATGGGTATAGAGAAGCCTCCCCTTCGCGAGCAGCGAATGCATAAACGAGTTGCCGATGGAGCCTTCGACCGTTTTGCGGAACTCCGTCCGCGGCATCAGGAATGCATGGACGTTCACACCGCTGGCGTAGAGCGCAAGGCTCGCCTTCTGCACCTTGTGGTCGTCAATAGTCACCAGCGCCAGGTCGATATCCGATTTCGCCCAGACCGTATCGTGCGACAGGCTGCCGCAGAGAATAGCTGCCAGGACAGACCGATCCTCTTTCACTTGCTCGATGAGATGGTCGAGCGCCTCGGTGAACTTCTTCTGGATAGACTCTCTCGAAGTGCTCAATGTAATTCACCCGAATCGGGCTAAAGAAGAATCGTAACCTTCGTTGCACCGCCCTGTCCACGCGACTGGATGCTGCGTCTTACCGGTTTCGCCTGTGGTAGCCTGGGAAACCTCTGATGCGATTCATCGACCGCGAAGAAGTCGCCCGGCGCCTTACCTACGATGTGTGCATTCCGATCGTGCGTGACGCGATGATCGCGCTCTCAACGGGTCAGACGAAGCAACTTTTGCGATCGATCCTTCCTCTGTCCGAAGGCCGTCTGTTCGGCGTCATGCCAGGTGCGATGGGGGCGAGGGCGCCATTCGGCGCGAAGTTGATCAGCGTTTTCCTCGAGAACTTCGCTAAGGGAAGACAGTCGCATCAGGGACTTGTTGTTCTGTTCGATCACCACACAGGTGCACCGGTTTGCGTCGTCGATGCCGGTGAGATCACGGCCATCCGAACGGCGGCGGCCAGTGCGGTTGCCACGGACGCGCTGGCGCGCAAGGACGCTCGCCGCCTGACGATCCTGGGCTATGGCGAACAGGCCGCGACTCACGCGCGGGCGATCGGCAAGATCCGGGACATAGAATCCGTCAGGGTTTGGGGGCGCTCCGCCGAACGTGCGCGGGATTTCGCTGAGCGGATGCAAGCGGAACTCGCCATTCCGATGGCCGCCGCCGGAGAGGTTGAAGAGGCAGTCGATGAGGCCGACATTATTTGCACCGTCACTTCAGCGCCCGAGCCGATCCTGCAGGGCGAATGGGTGCGGCCGGGTACACACTTGAACCTCGTCGGCTCGGGCTATGCGGGGCCGGCGGAGGTGGACAACGACCTAGTCGTCCGTTCGCGCTTCATTGCCGACAGCCGGGCGGGGGTTCTGGCACAAGGCGCGGAGTTTCTCAGGGCCAAGGCGGCGGGTTTAATCGGTGACGGCCACATCGTGGCTGAGATTGGGCAGGTGTTGGCGGGCGAAATAGAGGGCCGGCGCTCGGCGGAGGAGATCACTGTCTACAAGTCGCTCGGCCATATTGTTCAGGACTTGGCGAGTGCGTGGGCGCTCTATTCTCAGCCGGAGAAACCTACCGAATCCTCTTAGAGCAACGACGTGTCGAGGTCCACTTCAGCGGGTGCCTCGGCCTTTGGATGATTGGCCGCGCCCAAGTATGCCCGCAACGCTTCTTCGGAACCACCGAAATAGACATCAACGAACTGTTTCAGCGCGAGCCTTCGTAGGGTCTCGCGATCGACGGCAGGCGTATAGACAAACGCTCTCCCGACCTTGCGCCGCTCCACTCCGCCGCGGCGGACCAGCCGGTCGAGCACGGTCATCACGGTGGTGTAGGCGAGTTTTTTGTGATGCAGCAGGGATTGGCGGACGTCTTTCACATTCCCTTCTCCGAGGTCCCAGAGCGCTTTCAGGCATTCGAGCTCGAGCGGCGGAGGGATGTCGCGGGCAGCGCCGTTCTTTCCCATGCCTATTCCTTAATTAGAGCGCCCTGTAGCTTCTCACCAAAAAGAGACTGCGGCTTGAACTGTGGCTGGCCTGCGGATTTGGGTGCGGGCGTGTCCGGGCTCGAAACTGCCGGCGGCATTTCCGGTATCTCGGCAACGGGCTCCACAGGCACCTCGGGTTCATTTGCGAGATATTTGTCTTTCTTCAGGACCGACCGCTCCAGCGCCGGACTAAAGGCTGTAAAGAAGCCCTCGACATGACGGTCCTTGCCGATCAAGACGCGTATCGCTTCCATCTTCGAATCGAGGTTGTCCAGATGATGGAGCAGCATCGCTTCGGGGAACAGCGGCAGCTTGGGAGACCCGAACTCCAGTTCACCGTGATGGCTGATGATCAGGTGTTCCACGAGCGTGCGGAGGCGGGGCGGAAAGTCGGGCAGGTCGCGCAATTTGTCGCCGATCATGCGCAACGCGATCACCATATGTCCCAACAGTTGTCCTTCGGCCGTGTAGGAAAAGCTGCGGTCGTAGGTCAGCTCGTAAATCTTGCCGATGTCGTGGACAACAACGCCGGTCAGCAGCAGGTCCGCGTCGATGTCGCGGTAATGCCGGCTGGTGAACTCCGCCAGTGTAGACAGGGAAAGAACGTGCTCGAGCAGCCCGCTCAGGTAGGCGTGATGAATGGTCTTGGCGGCGGGCGCCAGTTTGTAGCGCCTTCCGATTTCCGGATCGGTCAAGAGCGCTGTCAGCAACGCCTTCAGGTGAGGGTCCCGCATCCGCTCTATGCGTCCCATCAGTTCCGCGAACATTTCCTCTACGTTTCGTTCGGACGAAGGGAAATAGTCGGTGAAGTCGATTTGGGTCTCGTGCTGCTTCTGGAGTTTGTGTACGGTGAGCTGGAGTTTGTTCTGATAGACCTGGAGCAGGCCGCGGACCTTGAGGAAATCGTCGCGCTCGAAAGTGTCCATCACCTCCGCGACGTTGTCCCACATCTTGGCTTCGAGATCGCCTGTGCGATCACCTAAAACCATCGAGAGATACGGCTCACCCGTCTTCTTTTGGCGAATGTCTTTGTGCTGGACGAGAAAAATCGCCGTAACTGCCTGGTTCGGCAGTAACTCACTAACGTAGGGAGATTTCATGAATGACTGTCAATTCGCCTGCTTAATCTTTTTCGTTGTTCCGGGGATCGGCACTCCGAGCAAATGCTTCTTGTGCTTGCGGCTGGCCACTTCTTCCTTGGTTACCGTTTCAGGCTTTAGCTGGGCGGGGTCCTGCCACTTGGTGTCCTTGCCTGGCGCGGCGTAGATATCTTCGTAGCCGGGCTTGATTTCGAGGAAAGCTTCCTGGCGGAGCTGGGTCAGGTATTCGCGGACTTTCGGTTGCATGCGGGGAGCGTAGAGCTTCTCCATGACTTCGTTTTCGACGTCGTCAAACGCGGCCTGTCCGGCTTTGTAGTGCTCTTCGATTTTGAGAATGAGGTATCCATTATCGACGCGGATCGGGTCGGTGATCGCGCCACGTTCGGCCTTGAACACGATTTCTTCCATTTTCGGGTTGAGCGCACCCTTCTTGTAGAAGCCGATATCGCCTCCCTGGTCCTTTGTCGCCGCGTCGGAATAGTCGTGCGCCAATTCGGGGAATTTTTCGCCTTTGCGCGCGCGGACCACCAGGTCCTGTGCCTTCTTAAGAGCGGCAGCGACCTGCTTGGGATCTTTGCCGTCTTTTACCGCGATCAGGATTTCTCGCATGCCGACTTGCTCTTCACGCATGAACTCGCTCTTGTGCTCGTCGTAATACTTTCTCACTTCCGCTTTGGGGATGTTGATTTTGCTGCTGACCTCCTGGCCGATGACGCGCTGGCGCAGCAGGCCGTTCTTCACGTCCAGTTTAAAATCTTCGAAAGGCTGGCCGGTTTGTTCGCGAACGTAAGCCTGAAATTTGTCGTCGTCGACGATGTGCGATTCGCGGCGGAGAGTCGCCAGGTACTTGCTGACCTCGGGGTCGACGTTGATGTTGAGTTCCTTGCCTTTGGAGATGAGCAGCAGCGAATCGATGCGATCGGCGAGGATACCTTTGGACTTTTCGGCCAGATCTTTTTGCAGGACCTCACCGGTTTCGTTGGCCCGGCGCAGGTCGGCTTCGATCTGCCGGTAACCTTTATCCAACTCGCTTCTAGTGACAATATCGCCATTCACTTTGGCAACGATTTCATCGACGACTGAAATGTCGGCCGCATAGGCGGACGCCACGAGACAAAGAGACAGGCCAATACCGCAGCGCTTCATGATGCTTTTATTCTAGCGCTACTTTCGGCGCGGAGACAGTGTGATTAATCCGCACGTTAGTGTGACTAATCCGCACGTTAACCCGCCCGTCCCGTGCTACGTCCAAGGATGCACGTCAGCGAGGGACAGGTGTGAGATCTTTATTCAAATATGTCGTCTGTGTGGTTTGCGGATGTCTCCTGGTGGGCAGGATCGGCTTTTCCGAGCAGCCGGAAACCGTCGCCAAACCGATCACCGGGAAAGAAAAGAAGAAGCGCGAAGCAAGGCTCCGCAAAGAGCTCGAGACGCCGTACCGGAAGTGGGTTAATGAGGACGTCGCTTACATCATCTCCGGCGAAGAACGCGCGGCGTTCGCGCGCCTGGCCACGGACGAGGAACGGCAGAGCTTCATCGAGAGCTTCTGGTTGAAACGCGATCCGACGCCCGATACGGACGAGAACGAATTCAAGGAAGAACATTACCGCCGCATCGCTTATGCGAACGAACGGTTCGCCTCGGGCATTCCGGGCTGGAAGTCGGACCGCGGCAGGATCTACATTATGTATGGTCCGCCATCGGAGAACGACTCACACGCGTCGGGCGGCAGCTATGAGCGTCCTATCGAAGAAGGCGGTGGAACGACGTCCACCTATCCGTTTGAGAAGTGGCGCTACCGGTACATTGAAGGCATTGGATCGAATATCGAGATCGAATTCGTGGATACCACGATGACCGGCGAATATCGCATGACCATGGATCCCTCGGAAAAGGATGCCCTGCTTAACGTGCCCGGCGCCGGCCTGAGCCGCATCGAGGAAATGGGTTTGTCGTCGAAGATCGATCGCTTCAACCGCCCGGACGGCACTCATTTGGCCACCGGAAGTCAGCCGCTGCCGCAAAGCATGGACGAGTTCACCCGCCTGGATCTATACGCCAAAATGCAGGGGCCTCCGGCGATCAAGTTTCCCGGCCTCGAAGCGATGCTGGTGAAGTCCACCATCAAGTACAACATGTTACCCGTGAAAGCGCATGCCGATTTCATGCGCATCACGAACTCCACCGTGCTTAGCAACATCACGTTGCAGTTCGACAAGAAGGACCTGCAGTTCGAGGACAAGCAGGGCGTATCCAAGGCGGTGGTGAATATCTACGGACGCATCACTTCCAGGACCCATCGGGTGGTGCAAGTGTTTGAAGATCCGGTGACCATTGAAATACCGACCGAAATGCTGGGCGAGTCGATCAAAGGCTCATCGATTTATCAGAAGTCGATTCCGCTCCTGCCGGGCAAGTATCGCTTGAACGTGGTGGCCAAGGACATCATCGGCAACGCGGTGAACAACCACGAGATGGTTTTGGACGTTCCGCACTACGGCGATGAGAAACTGGCGGCCAGTTCCATCATCCTCGCCGATACGCTGGAGCGCGTTCCGGCAAGGAGCATCGGCTCCGGTCAGTTCGTGATCGGTACCACCAAAGTGCGGCCCCGTTTGGACGATACGTTCCGGCGGGACGAAAACCTAGGCGTTTATGTCCAGTTCTATAACTTTACTCCGGATGCCAGGACTGAGAAACCGAACGGAACGATTCACTATCAGGTGATCAAGACTTCCTCGAATCAGAAGGTATACGAGTTTTCCGAAGAGGTTGCCCAGATAGAGAATGCTTCCGCGACGCAGGTAGTGTTTGAGCAATTGCTTCCGCTGAAGGGTTTCGAACCGGGGCAGTACACGCTCAAGATGACGGTGACTGATAGGAACGATAACCAGACCCTAAGCCCATCAGCGAACTTTACAGTAAATTGAGGTACGCTTGACCTAGGTGGGGCATGGCCCTAGAATTAGATTGGTTCCTAGTGTACAGGCAGCGAGGAACAGGTGTCATGAGATCTTTATCTAAATACGTCGTGTCTTTAGTTTCAGGAGCTCTCCTCGTTGGCGGGCCCAGCTTTGCGGAGAAGAAACCCGATCCCTCCAGTGAGCCTCGGGAAACCGTCGCGAAGCCGATCACGGAGAAAGAGAAGAAAAAACGAGAGGCCAAGCTCCGCAAAGAGCTTGAGACACCGTACCGGAAATGGCTCAGCGAAGACGTCGCCTATATCATCTCCGATGAAGAGCGCAAGGCGTTCAAGCGCCTGGCGACGGACGAGGAGCGGCAGAGCTTCATCGAGAATTTCTGGCTGAGACGCGATCCGACGCCGGATACGGCCGAGAACGAATTCAAGGAAGAACATTACCGCCGCATCGCTTATGCAAACGAGCGCTTCGCGTCGGGCATTCCGGGCTGGAAGACGGACCGGGGCAGGATCTACATTATGTATGGTCCGCCGTCTGAAAATGAGTCGCACCCTTCGGGCGGCAGCTATGAGCGCCCCATTGAAGAAGGCGGCGGCACGACGTCCACGTATCCGTTTGAGAAATGGCGTTACCGGTACATTGAAGGCATTGGCACGAATATCGAAATCGAATTCGTGGATACCACGATGACCGGCGAGTATCACATGAGTATGGATCCGTCGGAGAAGGACGCGCTGCTTTATGTACCGGGCGCGGGCTTAACTCTTACGGAGCAAATGGGCCTGTCGTCCAAGACCGATCGCTTTAACCGGACGGACGGCACTCACCTGGGCACGGGAACGCAGCCGCTGCCGGAGAGCATGAACGAGTTCAGCCGCCTGGAGCAGTACGCGAAACTTCAGAAGCCTCCGGCGATCAAGTTCACCGACCTTGAAGCGATGGTGAATTCCACCATCAAGTACAACATCCTGCCTATGAAGGCGCATGCCGATTTCATGCGCATCACCAATTCCACCGTCCTGACGAACATCACGCTGCAGTTCGACAAGAAGGACCTGCAGTTCCAGGACAAGCAGGGTGTCTCGAAGGCGGTAGTGAACATTTACGGACGCATCACCTCGATGACGCGCCGCGTGGTGCAAGTGTTTGAAGATCCCGTGACCATTGAAATACCCACGGAAATGCTGGGCGAATCGATCAAGGGGGCGTCGATCTATCAGAAGTCGATTCCGCTTCCGCCGAGCAAATATCGGTTGAACGTGGTGGCCAAGGACATTGTCGGCAACACTGTTAATAACTACGAGATGGTGTTGGACGTTCCGCATTATGACGATGAGAAGCTCGCGGCGAGTTCCATCATTCTTGCCGATACGCTGGAGCGGGTTCCCACTCGGAGCATCGGCGCCGGTCAATTCGTGATCGGTACCACGAAGGTGCGGCCGCGTTTGGACGATACGTTTAGGCGGGACGAAAAGCTTGGTCTTTACGTCCAGTTCTACAACTTCACTCCGGATGAAAAGACGGAGAAGCCGAATGGGACAATCAATTATCAGGTGATCAAGACTTCGTCGAATCAGAAGGTGTTCGAGTTTTCCGAAGATGTCGCGAAAGTGGAGAATGCGTCCGCCACGCAGGTGGTGGTTGAGAAATTACTTCCACTGAAAGGTTTCGAGCCGGGGCAATACACGCTCAAGATGACGGTGACCGATAAGAACGGAAACCAGACCTTAACCCCGTCCGCGAACTTTACTGTAAACTAAGGGTAAGCCCTAACGGGGCGGCCGGGGGATGGACGGCCAAGTATGAACGTTTGGAAGTCTGGTATTGCCGCGGGCTTTTTGCTCGGCTTTTTGTGGACATCGAGTCCTGGCAATGCCGCTTCGCCCGCAAAGCTTTCGGGCACGCTGGCAGGGTTCATCAAGGATACGGCAGGGGTTCCGCAGATGGGCGCGACCGTGCTGCTGTTCAACCGCTACGACCGCTTAATTGAGAGAGTCATCACCGGAGCGACCGGCGATTTCGTTTTCAGCAGCCTGCCTCCCGATACCTACTCGATGCGCGTGACATTGGCTAGCTTCATGCCGGCCGTGAAGCGAAGTATTTTCGTTCAGCCGGGTATGCGGAGTGTTCTGTCCATCAACCTGGCCAGTATGCTCAGCTCCATCGAGCTGGTTTCCACTGGTCCGCTCTCAGGCGCGATGATGAGCGACGACTGGAAATGGGCGTTGCGCAGTTCGATGACAACGCGGCCCGTGCTTCGATTGCTGCCCTCGCTCGAAGAGCACAAGCCCGGCGACCCGGCGGCGTCCGGCGGCGGCGTGTTTAGCGAGACACGCGGTCTACTGAAGGTTTCATCCGGCGAGTCGACTCCATTTTCGCTTTCGAACAATCAACCCGATCTTGGCACCAGCTTCGCGCTGGCGACCTCCATTTACAGCCACACCCACGTGCAGTTCAGCGGGAATATCGGCTATGGTCTCAATGCGAGTGCGCCGGCCGCGGGCTTCCGCACCACGGTCAGCCGGAGCGATTTGACTGGACCGGAAGTGAAGCTGACCGTTCAGCAGCTTTCGTTACCGTCGCGGGGCGGAATCGGGGGATCGGACAACGGGCCGGTGCTGCGGACGATGTCGCTCACTGTCGTCGATACCGCGCAGATCACCGACAACATAGATCTGAAGTACGGTGCGGCTGTCGATTCGGTTTCCTTCCTGCAGCGGTTGAACTACGTTAGCCCGTTTGCGCTTCTGACGTATCATCTGAGCAAAGATTCGTCGTTGGGATTCAGCTACAGTTCGGGAGCGCCGCCGGTGGAGTTGCTTGAAGACGCCAAAGATCCGGATAGCAATCTGCAGCATGACCTGGCGGCTTTGAGTATGTTCCCCCGGGTTTCCCTGCGGAACGGCGCGGCCGATGTGCAGCGGACGCAGGCGATGGAAATCGGATACAAGGTTAAGGAAGGCAGCCGGACGTATGGCATCGGGGCTTACCAGGAATCGGTCAGTAACGGCGCGTTGACTTTGAGTGCGCCATCCGGACTGTATGCCGGGAGCGGCGACTTGCTGCCGGAGTTATCGTCGAGCAGCTCGGTTTTCAATATCGGCAGCTATGCCCGCCGCGGGTTCATGGCGTCGGCCACGCAGGCGTTGGGCGACGATCTTTCGATGACCTTGGCGTACGGCGATGGCGGCTCCCTCCGTACGGATGGCCGGACACTGATGACGAACGATCCGAATGAGCTGCGGAGTATGATTCACCAGGCGCAGCATCAATGGGTGATGGGCAAAGTGTCCGGGACTCTGCCTGCAACCGGGACGAAGTTTTCGACGAGCTATCTGTGGACGGACTACCGTTCTCTGACGCCAGGCTTCGTGTATATGGTGCAACGGATGTATCCGGAGGCGGGACTCAATATTCGCATCCGGCAGCCACTGCCGAATATTTGCGGACTACCGGGGCGTATTGAGGCAACGGCTGAGTTGCGCAACATGCTGGCGCAGGGCTACCTGCCGATTTCGACGGCGGGCGGCGAGACGATGATCCTGACCAATGCTCCCAGGGCTGTGCGTGGTGGACTTAGCTTTATCTTCTAGTCATTTTCGTAGAAAATCATTTTCACGCCAAGCCGCTGAGCCGCAAAGAAAAGCCTCTTTGGGTAGTATGATATCGGCATGACTCGACGGAAGGTGATGATCGTTGCCAGCCGTGCTTTGGCTGTGGCGGGTGGGCAGGAGTTTTTTGCCGACTGGTTGCGGGCGGCCCATGCTCACAATTCCTCGGCTCCTCCTGAACCGGATCGGTGGACGAACTACACTCCGAAGTTCTTTTCGCCTCCTGAATTCTCGATGCTTCAGTCCTTCACTGAGATCCTGATTCCTACCGACGATTCTCCGGGCGCCAGGGAGGCTCACGTGGCGCACTACATTGACTTTGTGGTGAACGCGGCCGCCGAGTATGCTCCTGAGATGCAGAACGAGTGGAAGGCCGCTGTGGCGTGGCTGGCCGGAAAAAAGCTTGACGCTGCTTTCGTTGGGGGATTGGCGGAGAGTTTTCCGCCCTACCGGCTGATCAAACAAATGACCGTGTTTGCGTTTTATACGTCGAGGGCGGGTCTGGTGGATGATCTCGGCTATCAGGGCATTGCATATCTGACCGAGTTCCCTGCTTGCGATCATCCTGAACACCGGAGGGTGTAAGTTCGCCATGGAGAGATTCGACGTTATTGTTGTTGGATCGGGCGCCTGCGGCGGTTGGGCGACTATGGCTTTGTCGCAGGCCGGAATGAAGGTGCTGCTGCTGGAGGCGGGTTCGTCCATTGAACCGGCCAAAGATTTCGGTCACAAGTGGCCTTATGAGCTGCCGTATCGTGGGCAGGGGCAGCCGGGGTTACTCAGGAAACACTTCAAGGGCTCGACTGAATACAACTACCGGATCATGATTGACGACCGGGAGAATCCGTATACGACTCCGGCGGACAAGCCTTTCCGATGGTCGCGATCGCGGGTGCTCGGCGGACGGACGCTGCACTGGTCGCGCGCTACTGATCGCATGTCGGATTTTGAGTTTAAGGCGGCGTCCCGCGATGGGTATGGGGAGAACTGGCCGATCTCCTACTCCGACATTTCTCCTTACTATGACCGGGTGGAGAGCTTCATTGGCGTTTCAGCGGAAGCCGCTGGATATCCCCAGTTTCCGGATGGCAAGTTTCTGCCTCCGATGAAGCTGAATTGCGCCGAGACTCTGTTTGATGCTGCTTGCCGCAAGATCAGTCTGCCGGCGACTCCCCGGCGTGTGGCGCAGTTGACGCGGATGCACAACAATCGTCCTCCTTGCCATTATTGCGGCAACTGTACGAACGGCTGCGATGTTGGCGCGATGTTCAATACGGTGGCGGTGACGCTACCTCCGGCTCTCAAGACCAAGAATGTGACTGTGCGATGCGATTCGGTGGTCAGCCATGTTTTGATGAACGCGGAGAACAAGGCTCGCGGCGTGGCTTACATTGAGCGGTACACGAAGAAATCGGTGGAGGTGGAAGCGCGCGTAGTGTTTCTGGCGGGCTCGGCATTGGAGAACACGCGGATGATGCTGAACTCGCAGAAGGGCGGGTTGGCGAACTCCAGCGGCGTGCTCGGCCATTACGTAATGGACCAGATCAGCGGCGCGGGCGTGACGGGATTTCTGCCCATTCTGAAGGGCACCGCTATTCGCAACGACGACGGGAAGGCCGGTGGGTTGTACGTTCCGAATTTCAACAACGTGAAGACTACGAATCCGAATTTTATTCGTGGTTATGCGATCAGTGCTTCGGGCGGCGCGTCCGAATTTCCGATGTTCGCTATGAGCGCTCCGGGCTTTGGCTCCGAGTTCAAGAAGAGCGTGAAGAAGCAGTATCCGGCGCAGGCTCGCGTGTGGCTTTCGGGCGGTGAGATGCTGGCTCGGTTTGACAACTTCGTCGAGTTAGATCCGGAGGTTCGTGACGCTTGGGGCATTCCGGTGCTGAAGATCCACTGCACGCATTCCGATAACGACAAGAAGCTTTATGCCGATTTCCATGAGCGGGCTAAGGAGATCTTTCTGGCCGCTCGCGGTGAGATCACTGATGCTACGCCTCGCATGGGCGTGCCTGGTGGGCTGATCCACGAAGTGGGGTCGTGCCGCATGGGGGATGACAAGAAGACGAGCGTACTGGACTCGTTTTGCCGGACTCATGATGTTGGGAATGTGTATGTATTCGGAGGCGGCGCGTTTGTTACTACGGGCGACAAGCATCCGACTTTGACAATGATGGCGCTTACGGCTCGTGGCTGCGATCAGTTGTTGGATCGGGCTCGGCGGGGCGAGGTCTAACATTCTTGGCCGCAGATAAACGCAAATCAACGCTGATGAGCAACGGCTGTATCCTCCCACTTGCCCGATTTGGCGGACTCTAAGACTGCGTCGCAGACCTTCTGGGTTTGGAGCGCGTTGCGGAAGTCTGGCTGTGTTGGTTTGCCGGATTCTATTCCTTCTATGAAGTCTGCCAGGGCGTTTAGGAATGTGTGTTCGTAGCCGATGCAGGTTCCGGGTACCCAGTAGTGGCTCATGTATGGATGCTCGCTGTTGGTGGTGTGGATTTTGCGCCAGCCGGTGAGGTGGGATTCTGTTTTTTTGCCGGATTGCAGTTGCCTGTATTCGAAGAATTGGAGATACTCCGGCTCTTCGAGATCGAAGTATAGGCTGCCTTCGGCTCCGTTCATTTCGAAGGTGTTGAAATTTTTGCGCCCTCTTGCGTAGCGGGTGGATTCGAAGGTTCCGATCGATCCGTTTTGGAACTCGGCCAGGAACATACAGGCGTCATCAATTCCTACCGGCTCCTTCTTTCCGGTTACGGCGTGGGTTCGTTCCGTGACGAAGGTCTTCGTTTTGGCTACGACTCGCTCTATCGGACCGTTTAGCCACATCGCGGTATCGATGGAGTGGGCCAGGAGATCTCCGGTGACTCCAGAACCCGCTACGTTCACGTCAAGCCTCCAGAGGCCGGCTCCGCCTTGTGGAACGTCGGGGGAAATGGTCCAATCCTGGAGATACAACGCGCGGTAGTGATATGCCTTGCCTATGCGGCCTTCGTCGACGAGCTGTTTGGCCAGTGCTATGGACGGCACTCGCCGGTAGTTGAACCAGACCATGTTCGGGACTTTGGCGGCCTCGACTGCCTTCACCATTTCTTCCGCCTGCTTGACGGTCATGGCTAGAGGTTTCTCGCACAGAATCATCTTGCCGTTCTTCGCGGCTTCGAGTGCTATTTCGTAGTGCGTGTCATTAGGGGAGCCAATGTCGATGAGGTCGATGTCGGGGGCGGCGACGAGTTTACGCCAATCGGTTTCGATGCGCTCGTAACCCCAATTTTCGGCGAAGTCCTTGGCCTTCTCCGCGTTTCTCGCGCAGACTGCTTTCAGCACCGGCCGGTGCTGGACCTTGAAGAAATCATTCAGGCGCTTGTACGCGTTTGAGTGCGTGCGCCCCATGAATCCGTATCCGATCATTCCGATTCGCAGTTCTTTCGACATGGTTGTCAATGTTATCATTCCGGTCGAGCTTCATGGAATCGTTCTCCCGCCGAGGTTTTCTGCAATTGAGCGCCGCGAGCGCGATGGCCGCACAGCCGCGCCGGCCGAACGTGGTCCTGATCATGGCGAATCAGATGCGTTACGATTGCCTGGGCGCGAACGGAAACCGGATCATCCAAACGCCGCATCTGGACCGGCTGGCGGCGCAATCGGCGAACTTTCAAAATGCTTTCACGCAGGCTCCGGTATCGGTGCCGTCGCGGATCAGCCTGTTCACGGGGCGGTATCCGCACAGTCATAAGAACCGCGTGGATTATACGCCTTGCGATCCGCGTGAAATTCTTTTGCAGCAGCGATTGAAGGACGCGGGCTATCAAACCGGGGCAGTGGGAAAGCTGCACTATTATCCGCCGACGGCCGATCACGCCAGGACGACCGGGTTCGATTTTGTGGAGGTCGACGACGGGAATCCGCGCACCGATCCTTTTTCGGATTACGTTCGATGGCGCAAGCGGCACGATCCGAACGCGGCCATTCCTTACGAGGGGGTCATGAAGAATCCGGGACCGGGCGGAAATCCATTCCGGGCGGAGATCGATTACCAATACACGGCCACGGCCTGGGTTGGCGCGCAGACACGCGATCTGATTCAACATTTCGCAGGGTCGGCGCGACCGTTCTTCGTGCATGCCTCCTTCTTCAAGCCGCATTCTCCGCCGACGGTTCCAACGCCTTACGATTCCATATACAACGGCGTGACGATCCCCCTTCCCCGCCCTGCGGATGAGGAATACATCCACAGTCTTCCTGGGCCGGTTCAAAAGCAGATATTGAGAAGCAGGGCGGCGTTCGATCTGGAACCGAGGCGGCTGGAATGGATCTATCGCAGCTACTATGGCGCGGTTTCCATGGTGGATCACGAGGTTGGATTGATTCTCGAGGAGATCGAGAAGACAGAACGGGCGCAGGACACGATCGTGATTTTCGCCAGCGACCATGGGGACCAGCTTTTGGAGCATGGGCTACAGGGCGCGAATCTGTTTTTCGAGGCCTCCGTTCATATCCCGCTGATGATGCGATTTCCGGGCCGCGTAACACCGGCAAAGTATTCGCAGATGGTCGAGGCGATTGATGTGCTGCCTTCCGTGTTGGAACTCTCGGAAATTCCGGCGCCGCTGAATTGCCAGGGACGGAGTTTTGCCAGCCTGTTGACGGGCGCGCGTGGCTATGAAGCGCGCGATTGCGTGTTTAGCGAGAACATTATTCCCGAAGTGCTCACGAACGGTTTGATCGAGGCGCCGTTTGTTCCCGGCAAGGGCGTTTCCGGGATACAACATCCGGACGCGAAAATGATTCGGACCTCGCGATGGAAGCTGAACTACTATCCGGGTGTTGGGGGCGAGCTTTACGATCTGATGTTGGACCCGCAGGAGCTTAATAATCTTTATGGCGATGCGAACAGCCAGGACACGGTTCGTGATTTGACGAAACGCGTGTTGGACTGGATGATCACCGGGGATGAGAACGATCAGATTGCGCCTCGATCGATGCTGTAGCGGGTTGCCGAAAACCTTTTTGGCCACGAATGAACACTGATGAACAATAACACTGATGCTGGATTCTTTGATTGAGTTCCGAATCCTGATTGTGCTTGACAGGTTTGAATCGGCTCCTTATACTTAACCATATGGTAAAGTATGATCGCGAGTTGGATTTCACCTTTAGTGCACTCGCCGATCCGACCCGCCGGGCCATTCTTGCTTCTTTAGTTTCGGGGCGAGCTTCGGTGTCGCAGCTTGCCGAGCCTCACAACATGTCGTTGCCGGCGGTGATGAAGCATCTGACGGTGCTTGAGCGGGCTGGGTTGATCCGGAAGGAGAAGGAGGGCCGGGTCCGGCAGTGCCGTCTGGTGTTCGATCCTTTGAAACAGGCGAATGATTGGATTTCTCAATACCGCTCTTTTTGGGAGGCGCAGTTTGACTCCCTCGACCGTTATCTCACCCAAGAACAAAATAAGGAGTCCCTGGAATGTCCGCACCCCAAATCTCAACAAGGATACTCGAACTTAGTCGAACGTTTGCCGCGCCGCGCGAAAAAGTCTTCCGGGCCTGGACGGAAGCGGAAGAGTTAGCGCGCTGGTTTTCTCCGACTGATGACTATAGTGCTGTTGTACCGCAACTGGAGTTGCGTGTCGGCGGCACTTGGCGCTTGGAGATGCACCATAAGGGCGGTGCTGTCCACAAGCTTTTCGGAGTCTACCGGGAGATTTCCCGGCCGGAGAAGCTTGCTTTCACCTGGCGATGGGAGAGTAATGCCGATTCTGAAGAAACGCTCGTTACGGTTGAGTTTCGAAGTGTTGGGAACTCCACCGAAGTGGCTCTCACCCATGAAGGCTTCGCGGGTGATGAGGAGAGAGGCAAACATATCCACGGTTGGACTGGCTGCTTCGATCGCTTTGCCAGGACGTACAACTCGCAGGCCTTGCCGGATTCGCTTTGGGCTGAGCTCGAGCAGGAATCTCAGACAACCCGGAAGCTGCTGGAGCGGATTCCGGACGACAAGCTTTCGTGGAGGCCGCACGCCAAGTCCTTTACGCTAGGTCAACTGGCGCTTCATATCGCGGCTGCGCCCGGGGCGGTTGCGAGCGCGGCGGTACACGACGCCTTCGAAGTACCTTCCGAGCCGCAAGCCGAAGGTACGAGCCGTGCTGCTATTCTGGCGGAGTTTTCCCGAGGTCTGGGACAGGCAAAGGAAGCACTGGCGACAATGGACGATGCCCGAGTATTCGCTAATTTCACGGCTACGAAAGATGGGAAACCTTTGATGGTGTTTCCGCGGATTGGTTTCCTGCGGTCAATCATGCTCAATCATCTCTATCATCATCGCGGACAGTTGACAGTGTACCTGCGCTTGTTGGATGTGCTGGTGCCTAGTGTGTATGGCCCTAGCGCGGATGAAAATCCTTGGGATAGTTCGGCGGAAATAAAATGAAACGGCATCGATTGGTCAGGTCTCTAACGGCCAGACGGATCGATGAAACATACTGTCTCTAAGAGCGTACTGGCCGGTGCGGTAGGCGGTTTGTTTGCCGCATTCGTCATGAACCAGTTTCAATCATTACTGGCGACAGCAACCAAGAAACTCGCGAAAGAGCGAGGCGAGCAACAGCAGACCGGCGACGAGGGGGACGATGCAACTGTCAAGACAGCGAACACGGTTGCACGTCCCCTCCTGCATCGCGAGCTGACCAGCGCCGAGAAGAGATGGGCAGGGCCGGTGGTTCACTATGCGTTCGGCGTTTTTGTGGGAGCCGTTTACGGATATCTCGTGAGGACTGCGCCCCATGCCGGTGATGGCCGGGGAACACTGTACGGGAGTGCCGTATGGTTGGCTGCCGATGAAATCACCGTGCCCGCCTTTGGACTAGGTCCGCCTCCCTTGCAAACGCCGCCGAGTTCTCACATCAAAGCCCTGGCATCACACCTGGTGTATGGCTTTACTACTGACTTGGTCACCCGGACTCTTGGGCCACCCAGGCCCACGAATGGATACTAAGATTTTGATTGCCGTTCTCGCCAGCGGCGGACCAGATCTTGGGCAGCTGATGGCCAGTCGGGATGATTGAATTCGAATCCTTCTTTTAATAGACGGCCGGGGACGACTCGACGGCTTTTTAGTACTAGCTCGGTTTCGGTTCGCATCAGGACCGCTCCGACGGCTAGCATCCAACTTGCGGTGGGCAGTCCGATTGGAATTCCCCATGCTTTCCGTAGCGCCCTCATGAATTCCCGATTGGGTATTGGGTTTGGCGAGCAGACGTTGATTGGACCTTCGAGTTTGTCGTTTGCGATCAGGTATTCGATGGCTTGCACAAAATCAAGGTCGTCGATCCAGGAGAAGAACTGATTTCCTGGTCCCGCGGTTCCTCCCAGACCTCTGCGTACGAGCTTTGATAGGACGTCGAAGACTCCGCCTTTATCTGGACTGAGCACCATAGAACTGCGGATTGCGATCCTGCGGGTGGCGGGCGTGCGCGCATCGAAGAAGGCTCGCTCCCAACTGGTGGCGACGTCGATACTGAAGCGCCAGGAAGAGGGTATTTTGGGCTCGTTTCCTCCAATTTCGCCGGTGGCCTCGTCCATCGGGCGATCGAGCGAGTGGCGGTAGATGGTGGCGGTGCTGGCGTTGATCCAGAGGGCCGGCGGGCGTGACGCTTTCGCGATGGCCTGGCCGATGAGTTCGGTTGTGCGGACGCGGGATTCTTTGATGGCCTTACGGTTGCCCTTGGTATAGCGCGAATTGACTGTGCTGCCCGCGAGATTGACGACGAGATCGGCGCCGTCGAGTTCCTTCGCCCAACTGCCCATCTGGCGGCCGTCCCAGAGTGTAGTCCACCAGGGGCCGGGGCGGACGTGGCGGGCTAGAATCCTGACGGTGTGTCCCTTGGCGTGAAAATGGCGGGCGAGGATCTGGCCGATTTGGCCGCTACCACCAGGGATTACGATGCGAAGAGTGCTGGGGGCGGCCATGTGATCCTTATCATCCTAAGCCCTTTTGGTTCTTGGCGTGTGGTTTCGTTTGAAAAGTTTCACGCAAAGCCGCTGAGCTGGAAAGAAAAGCCACGCCCTTTTATTTCGCTGTGTATTCGACGGCTACCAGTAAAAGTCCGCTGGCTGGGGCTGTGGGTCCGGCTTTCCCTTTTGGATTTTTGAATGCGTCGCTTAGATCCTGGGCGGTGAAGTTTCCCTTCCCTGCTTCCAGCAGCGTTCCTACCATGTTGCGCACCATGTGCTTGAGGAAACCGCTTCCGGTTACTTGGTAGATGAGGCGGTCTTCTTGATTCTTCAGGATGGATAAGTGAATGGTTCGGACCTTGGATCTTTCGTGAACGTCGCGATCGTCGGAGGCGGCGAAGGCGGAGAAATCGTGCTCGCCTTCGAAGTGGGGCGCCAAGGCGATCATGTTTTCGACGTTTAGGGGGTAGGGGTGGTGGTGGACGTAGCGGCGGTCGAAGGGGGAACAGACTTCGCTGCGGACGATGCGGTATTCGTAAGTTTTTCTTTTGGCGTCGAAGCGCGGGTGGAATGCTTCGGGGACTTCTTCTACGGCGGTTATTCGGATAGCTTTGGGCAGGAGCCGGTTGACGGCTTTTTTCAGATTGTATAGCGGGATTGGATTCGTGATGGAGACAGCCGCTATCTGCGCGAGGGCGTGAACTCCGGCGTCGGTGCGTCCGGAGCCGGCTACGTGGACTGGATGTTTTTCGATCTCTGTGAAGACTCGCTCGAGTTCTCCCTGGATGGTGGGTAAACCGGGTTGCACCTGCCAGCCGGCGAACTCTGTTCCGTCGTATGCGACGGTGAGTTTGATGCGCCGCATCAGGCGGGGCGGGAACCTGGCTTGACTACCAGTTGGCCTGCCTTGCATAAGGGGCAGACATCCTCTGTATAGGAGGTGGCTTCCAGGGTTGCCAGCGCTACGCGTTTCAGCCCGAGGTCGGCGGCTCCTCCGCTGCGGTCGATGATGGATCCGGCGGCGGCGACCTGGGCTCGCGCGGCTCGGATGAGATCGATTACTTCGCGGAGGCTACCTCCGGTGGTGATGACGTCTTCTACTACGACGGCTCGTTCGCCGGCGTCGATTTCGAATCCGCGGCGGAGGGTCATTTTGCCTGAGGCGTCACGTTCGGTGAACAGGAAACGTGCTCCCAGAGCTCGCGCGACTTCGTGCCCTATGATGAGTCCTCCCATGGCTGGGGCTACGACGATGTCGATTTTCTCGCCTCCGGCCAACGCGTGGAGTTTCCTGGCGAGTTCGGAGCCGAATTTTTCGGCGTAGGGCGGGTTGGCTAGCACTAGCGCGCATTGGAGGTACTCGGGGCTATGGAGTCCGCTGGTGAGACGGAAGTGGCCTTTGAGGTAGGCGCCGGTTTTGTTGAAAAGCTCGAGGGTGGTTTCGGCTACTTCGGATCGGTTCATGGTTTGGGCCGATCTTTATTCTACGGCTTCTGATTGGTACACAAGATCTTTCATAACTTCCTATGCGCTCGGCCCTGAAGCGTTGTCAAGTTGCGTGCCCGGCGCATCCCAAACGGCCCGATTAACGGCGGCGCGTCGATGATCCGCAGAACCGCCTGACCTTCGCCGGTCAGCGTCATCTCGTACCCTTCATCTTTCGCTTGAAAATACACTGTGTCACCGTTGACTCTTACCGTTTGAATCGCGTGCTCGTTCACCGCTTCCTGGACGTCGGCAAGGTCGCCTTCTCCGTTCATGGTGATCGAGCCGACACTGATGGTCCCGTTGAAACCTTTCAGAGTGACCACCAGATAGGGTATACCTTTGAATTCCGCTTGCCATGTTCCGGCGAACTTCTTTGCGTCATCCGGCTGAGACGCGGCACAGAACTCCAGCAAAGCAACTGTCAACAATGAAACGGGGATAATTCTCATGCCGGAATGGAAGGCATTCCGGCTGCCATGGAGCGAGCACGGCAAAGGCTGTAGTTACGTCACCGGCGGCGTGCGTCCGAGTCACACTTGTGGCTTCTTACACTCCGCGGCGGGCGCCCCAAAGTTCTACATGTAGCCTTGGGCTGAATCGGAACCCTTCGATCTTGCACACTTCCACCAGCCACTGCCCTCTCTGGCGGAGTGTCTCTGAATCGATTCCTTCCGGCATCAGCAGCACCCGTCCTGGACCGGCGTGCAGCGTTTCTACTAGCTCACGAATTTCCGGGAGGTCGTCCGGCGCCGAGACGACGAATTTCAGTTGATATTCGCAGTGCGCCATCAATTTCTTCAGCACCTCGGGTTGGATGCGGAGGCGATCGTGCTGCGCCGCCCAGCGTCCTCCGTCTCGTTGATGAGGCGTGGAATTCTTTAACTTCGGGCTGATGCTCATCAAGTCACACATCACCGGATGGTAGACCGTGCCCGCGGTCTCGATGGTGATGTGATGGCCGAGTGCCCGCATCTGTTTTGTGAGTTCGACGATCTGAGGAGCGATCATTGGCTCGCCACCGGTGATCACTACATGGTGCGCCGGGTGTTGCCGCACAGCTTCGACGATTTGCTCTATCGCCAGATCGTCGCCTTCGGGTTGCCACGACGTATATGGCGTATCGCACCAGGTGCAGCGAAGATTGCAGCCGCTGGTCCGCACAAAAACCGACGGGACTCCGGCAAGTGTGCCCTCGCCCTGTACGGAGTAAAAAATTTCGGAGATTTTCAATCCGGGTACTCAGCGGATCTTCGATGCCGGCTTCCGCGAAACCCTTCCGGCGCAGCACGCAGGAATCGCAGAGACCACAAGGGGTGCCGCCGATGGCGGGATCGTAGCAGCTATGCGTCAGGGCGAAGTCGATTCCAAGATCGTGACCGAGGAGTACGATCTCAGCCTTGGTCAACTGGATCAGCGGCGTGTGGACTTCAATTTTCGTCCGGCCTTCCACTCCGGCTTTGGTCGCCAGATTCGCCATCCGTTCGAATGCGGCAATGTATTCCGGGCGGCAGTCGGGATAACCGGAATAGTCGATCGCGTTGACGCCGAGAAAAATATCGGACGCTTCGAGCACTTCGGCCCAGGCGAGCGCCAGCGACAGGAACACAGTGTTCCGGGCCGGCACATAAGTGATGGGGATTTCCTGCCCCATGTCGTCCGCCGAGCGGCCTTTTGGCACATGGATATCGGCCGTCAGGGCCGAGCCTCCGAACGGGCGGAGGTCGATGGGCACCACCATGTGCCGTTCCGCACCGAGACTGACCGCTACTCGCACCGCGGCTTCCAGTTCGACGCGATGCCTTTGGCCATAGTCAAAGGAGAGAGTGTAGCAGGCGAACCCCCGCTTGCGGGCGATTGCGAGGCTGGTGGAGGAATCCAGGCCTCCACTGAGGAGACAGACTGCTTTTTTTACAGAACTCATGTGGATAGGTCGCGCGAACAGCCGATAGCTTTAGTGTACAGAAGTGTGTCGTCCCGAAAATGGGAGAAAGGCAATTCCAAAAAAGGACTAAGCATGAGACCTAGTACCGACAAGAATAGTCCGGCATCCGCTGGGGCTAGGGGGAAGGAAAGGCGTGGGGGGAATTATTTGGCAGGCCGTCCCCCCTATGCCGCTAAATCCTGGAGAGACGAATGATACAAAATCTATGGCCGGGTGGCGCGTATGGTAGCTAAGATGCTGTTTCTGAACGAGAACCAGTCGGGAGTCTGCGATGGCGCCGGAGTAGGAACCGACGAAAAGCCGCCGCGCCAGGGTCAACGGGAAATACGGAGTCCGCTGGCAATTCCCAGTCCTCATTCCAGCGTGCGCGGGTATGAAAGTACTGGAGTTCCACCAGCAATAAGTGAATTTCCTACTACTATGATCCCCCCGAAATTCCGATAATTATAGTTCAGGGATAACTTGCAGTTAAACAAGGAAAAAACAGGAGCTATGAAGAACTCCATACAGCTTGTCACACTCGCGTTAATTTCCATGCTGCCGGGTGCGGGTTTTATGTGCGCTCAGAACACGGTCGGAAGCGCAGTAACTGATCCCGCGGGTCCAAACCAGTGGGAAAAACAGTATAACGACGGAACCGCCGCCTTCCAGGCCAACAATTATCGTGAGGCGGAAAAGCAACTCAAGGCTGCACTGAAGTCGACGCGCGAATTCGCTTCGAACGATCCAAAACTGCTGAAAACGCTGGACAGCCTGTCGCAGGTTCTCCGCGCTCAAAGCAAGTACACCGAGGCCGAACCGTTGATGGAGCGGCACTTGACGCTGAACGAGCGCATCCTCGGCAAGTTTCATCCGGATCTGGCCAAGGATATCGATGAGCTCGGCCGAATCTGCTTCGCCCAGATGAAGTTCGTGTCTTCCGAAGCGTACTTCCGCCGCGAACTGGCGATTCTGGAGAAGAAGTTCGGTCCGGAGTATATGGAATTGATTCCAACGCTCACCAACATAGCTCAATCGTGCCAGGCGTTGAATAAGAATAACGAAGCAGAACCGATGTTGAAGCGGGCAATCGCCATTCGCGAGAAGAACCAGGGTGCGGAGTCGTTTGAAATGTCCGCCGATCTGGCCAGATTGGGTGCTCTCTATGCGGTGATGAACCGCTATAAGGATTCAGAGGACCTGGGCCAGCGGGCGATCGCGATCGCCGAAAAAGACGGCGGCCCGAACACTCCGCGGTTGCTGCCCCTTCTCGACTCCCTGGCGAACACGTTCCGGGACGAGGACAAGTTCGACAGAGCCGAACCTATCTATATGCGTGCCATCGCGCTGCGCGAAACCACGCTTGGTCCGAACCATCCGGAACTGGCGAATTCGTTGGACGCGATCGCCAGCCTTTACATCAAGCAAAAGCGATTTACCGATGCGGCCCCCTATTACGAGCGGTCGCTACAGATTCGCACGACTGTTCTGGGACCCGACAGCCAACTCGTGATATCCGGAATCGACCGGCTGGCCGCGTGCTACACGTCGCAAGAGAAACTGGTGGAGGCCGAGCCGCTGTTTAAGCAGTCGTTCACTGCTCACGAAAAAGAGACCCTGGTCGCTCTCCGCTCCCTGGCCAACGTCTACATCTCGCGCGAAAAATATTACGATGCCGATCCGCTCTATCGCCTCGCCTTGGCCATATACGATAAGGACACACCGGCGAAGAAGGCGACGAACAACAGCAAGAAACAACAGCAACACGTAGTCGCGGCGAACGAACCACCGCCGCCATATCTTCTGGAAACACTGGATGAATACGCGTTGGTTCTGCGGAAGCTGAAGCGAAAAGGTGAAGCTTCGAAGCTCGAATCCCGAGCCAAGCCGATCCGGGCGCAGTTGGCCATGCTAAAGTCCCAGCCAAATTAGCCGATAAGACCAAATGGCAGCTTCAAAAGCACGGGTTTAAGAGGCCGTGCTTTCGCCGTTCTTATGTATGGCGGCCAACTACTTTATTTTCAAAGAGTTGACAATGCGGATGCAAATCGGCTATAACTGCATGATCCTTGCAACTGTGTTTGGACAAAGTCTGCTACCTAGCAACGAAGGAAAACATTAACCACGATGAAATGGATTAGTTCGTACCGTCTATGCGGTACCGCAGGAAGAGTGTCGATGAGTTTGGTTGCGCTGGGTTTAGCGGCTAATCTCGTGAGTGGCGCCGTTCCCGCCCGCATTCCCGCACCGTATCCCTCCGGCAATCCGCTGGTAACTGCGGTCACCCCACGCGCTGAGTTCGAGGGCCCGTCCCAAACGGATTTCCTAAACGGCAATTCCACTCTTGGCGCCGGCCCCCTGGGCAGTGCGCAGATCGCTGTGGGTCCCGAGGATATTCTTCTCGTTGCCAATTCATCGATTTGGCGCTTACCGAACGGAAATGCGCCGGGTGTTATCCCGACCGGGCTGAATCCCGGAGCGCAGTTGATTGGCGGCCAGCCTTTTGGCGCGCAACGCGTGTTCCTGGACAACTGGATCGGTGAGCAACCCCTCGGCCATCTCTGCCCCACTGGCGCGCCGAGAGCCGAACCTCCGGATGTGCTGGTGGATTCGACCAATATCCGCAACGCAATTACCTGCCAGTTTGATAACGCGAGTGTGGTTTACGACCAGATGCACGGCCGTTTCCTGGTACTGTTCACAGTGGTCGACACCGGTCTGACCCCGACCCAGTCCGGCGGTTTCCAGCTTACCCGGCCCCGCAAAGCGAGCTGGGTTATTCTGGTTTCCCGCTACGCCGTATTGCTCGATCAGGCGGTTTTCCAGGGAACGCAACCGTCCACTCCGGGAATCAATCCGAACGCGGTTGGCACGTCGGCATTTGTTACTCCGACTCCGTCGACCAGCAGCAATACCGGCAACGTGAATACGAACCTGTGGGGCATTCTCTACGGCAATTCGCTGGACAAACGGTCCAACAGCGGCAACTCCGGATTCGACGGCTTCGGTAGCGACTTGGATTTCCCGGCTACGAACGGCGACAATGTCGGCGTAGGAAACATCAATTCGCTGCCCGCGTTCACCACCGGCGCGATTACCACATTGAACGCATTCGACTGTTCGCCTGGCGCAGTGGCTGCAACCCAGACTTCGCCCAGAACAGCTTGCTACTTCCCAACCAGCGCACGTCTCGGTGTTGACAACGACACCGTAACCATCGCTTCGGCGGTGGTCAATACCAACATTAATCCGCAGGATCTGGGTCTGATTTATAACCCGGTAATCGGCGGACCCGATCCGTACCAGACTCCCGGTTTTGCCGGAACGCGCATCCGGGTGATCAAGAAGACCGCGTTGTACATTAAGATCTTTCCGCCCACGCCTGCTCCTTTAGTGGCCGGCAATCAGTACGGTGTTGCTACCGCGCGGCCAAATGGCGACTATTACGACCTGTTCACCAGTCCGGCCGACGATGGACAGCCTGTTGACAATACCATCGGGTTCAGTTCCGGTCCGGCCATGCCGTTCACTGCCCTGGCGAGCACCGATCCGTGCTTGGCGGACTCGATTTACCAGGGATCGGGTACCTTTTTGACCCGCTGCACGCCGATCTTTTACGAACCAGCGCATCTGCGTGGCCGCGCGATGGCCACCTACTCGAACCTACCAGTCGGCGGGCCGACCGGCGTCGGCCCCACCCAGAGTTCACAAACTTATCTGTTGGGCGCCGCTTCCTACGATGCCAACCAAACGGGTGCGACACAGTTTCTCTACGTTCAGGGCATCCGTGAGTTGTATGGGTTCGGCACACAGCCCGCTAATGCTTTTGGACCGGTTCCGTTCTATCCGGTGTTGCAGAACCAGAACGTCACGAACACCAATACTGGAATTGGGCTCCCGACTTCGGTCCCGGTGAACTATTACGCGAATGCGGTACCGGCGGTGCAGCAGACCTACCGCTCCGGGGGCGCTGCTCCACAGCTCTTCGTGGGTGATGCACGTCCACATGTGGTGATCTTCCGCGAGGGACATCTCTACGACGCGCGTGTGGTGAACTCCGCCGCAGCGCCATTCTTTGGATTAGCCTTCAAACCGGAAAGCGTCTTGCCGCCCAACCAGGGTCAATTCGCGGGTGGGGCAGGTAATCCGCTGTCCACAACGGTGGCTTACGAAATCGTGCAGAAACTGAGCGCCGGCACCGCTACCCCGGCCAGCACGGTCTATCAGACCAAGTGGCAGAACCAGACGGCGTTCGCGCCAATGTTCGATGTCCCGGCCAATGTAGACACATTCGGCGTGGGTAATCCGATCAACGGCCTTCCCTTCCTCGAAAAGCTGTTCGTCGGCACCACCTATCCTCCGCTAGCCGGATTGCCGGATACCAGCTTCAACACGGCTCCGGGCGGTACGCCGGCAGCTTTGCAGGCGGATTTCGTTGGCGGTGATCCGCGTTCGCGGGAAACGTTCGGCTCTTCTGGCGTAGCTTCGACGCAGTTGCCGCAAATGGCCAACTGCTACAGCGATGCGCTGAGCCAAGGGGCTCCGGCTTCGGGCGTGGCCAACAATCCGTTTGCGTGGGTCAGCCTGTTTGACACACGTTGCGGCCAGGATGCGTCTGACTTCAACCCCATTCTTCGCGATCCGCGCAGCGGAGTACTGAGCGCAACTTACGCTTTGGCGGTTCGAGGCGGAGAAGCGGTGGATCCGAACGATGGCAGTCTTTGGAACTTCGGCGCCTATGCGCAGAAGCGTGACTCGGGCGTTGCCAGCCTGGCTCATTTTGGGACGTTTGCCGCCAATTACAAGCTCTCGTTCCCGCTCACCGATGCTTACAACAACAGCACGGTGTTGTTCAACGATGTGGCTCCGGGCGGCGTGCCGATTCCGGAATTCAACTATATCCAGATGGCCGTCAACCTGGGCTTTACACCTTCGTCGTTCACCGGCGGCGGTTGTACAGCAGCAGGGATTCCCATCACTCCGCCGAACGTCACTTGCATTCCGTTCCCGGGAGTCAACGCGGTCCTTTATCCAACCATTCCGGGTGGTGTGACGGCTCCGGGTGCGGCTCCGGCCAACGGCAGCTTCGGACCTAACGATCAAATTACGCGTCGCGAGATGGCCTATTGGATTGTGAAGGGTCAGATGGATGAAGCGGCGATCACGGCTTACCTGACCAACTCGTTCGCGCTTACCGGCGCGGCGGGCATCACCGGTACATCATTCGCTGATGTTCCGACCACCGATCCTGGCTTTAAGTACATCGAAGTCATGGCGCGGCGTGGATATACTTCGGGTTGCGCGGCTGGTATAGCGCGCCGTTATTGCCCGGATTTCATCTCCACTCGCCGGGATCTGGCGGCGTTCATCATCCGTGCGAAGTTCAGCAACGTATTCGCTTCCGTACTGAGCGGATGCGCTTTCAGCTTCGTGAACGGAACGACCTCGCCGGCCTCGACGTTGTTCCCGCCGGCATTGACCACTAATTGTGCCGTCAACGGCGACAATTTCGGCCTGTTCGTCACCGGATTGACCTATTTCTCGGATAATCCGCAAGTGACCGGTAACGATTGGTATCCGTTCGTGCAGAAGATGCGCGAACTGCGAATCACCAATGGAACCTTCCTGGGTGCGACTAACGACGGACGCAACGGAACTTACGCTCTTGGCGTAACGACTGGTGTACCGCCGATTGGCGATCCAGGGAATCTGCTTCGGAAGCAAATCGCGTCGTTTGTCATGCGCGCTTTCTTCTTCTAAACGTTTATTCCAGTTCCACTCGGAAACAGGGCTGTCTCACTTCGGTGAGCCAGCCCGTTGTTTTTTGTGCACTAAGCAGCTCATTTTCGGAAAAATTTGACAACCTAATCCCACTCTTGTATAAAAGATTGACCCTGGGAAGTGTAATTCAGAATGCATTCCAAGGTAAAACAGGGCCGTAGACAGAGGAAAAATCAAAAATGAACCGGATTAGTTCGTCCAGGTTGTTTAGCATCGTGTCTGGCACTACGGGCAGAGTCACCATGAGTTTGGTTGCGCTGGGTTTTGCGGCTAGTCTCGTCAATGGCGCTGTTCCAGCCCGCATTCCCGCACCGTATCCATCAGGCAACCCGCTGGTGACTGCGGTGACCCCTCGCGCTGAGTTCGAGGGCCCGTCGCAGACGGATTTCTTAAACGGCAACTCCACTCTTGGCGCTGGCCCGTTGGGCAGTGCGCAGATCGCCGTTGGTCCCGAGGATATTCTCCTCGTCGCCAACTCCTCGATCTGGCGTTTGCCGAACGGTAACGCGCCGGGTGTTATCCCGACCGGGCTGAATCCCGGAGCGCAGTTGATTGGCGGCCAGCCTTTTGGCGCGCAACGCGTGTTCCTGGACAACTGGATTGGTGAGCAGCCTCTCGGTCATCTTTGCCCCACCGGCGCGCCGCGAGCTGAAGCTCCGGATGTACTTGCTGATCCGGGCAATAGCCGCAATGCCACCACTTGCCAGTTTGATAACGCAACGGTGGTTTACGATCAGATGCACGGGCGCTTCCTGGTGCTGTTCACGGTGGTCGACACCGGCCTCACGGCGAACAATACCGGCGCCTACAGTCTGACCCGGCCGCGCAAGGCGAGTTGGGTGCTTCTGGTTTCCCGCTACGCCGTGTTGCTCGATCAGGCGGTTTTCCAGGGGACCCAACCCTCGACTCCGGGAATCAATCCGAACGCGGTTGGCACGTCAGCGTTTGTTACGCCGACTCCTTCGACCAGCGCCAACACAGGCAATGTGAACACCAACCTGTGGGGCATTCTCTACGGCAATTCGCTTGGCACGCAATCCAACAGCGGTAACTCCGGCTTCGACGGTTTCGGTAGCGACTTAGCGTTTCCTGCTGCGCCCGGCAACGGTGAACTCGTCGGTGTCGGCAATATCAACTCGTTGCCCGCCCTTCTTGGTGGCGCTATTACGACTTTGAACGCATTTGATTGCAGCGCTGGTGCAGTGTATGCCACGCAGACGATTGGAACCAAGGTTTGCTACTTCCCGACCAGCGCGCGTCTCGGTGTGGACAACGACACGGTGACCATCGCTTCGGCGGTTGTGAACACCAACATCAACGGCGCCGATCTGAGCCTGAGCTACAACCCGATTGGGTCGGGTGGCACGCAGACTCTCCCGGCGTTTGCAGGAACGCGCATTCGCGTGATCAAGAAGACCGCGTTATACATCAAGATCTTTCCGCCCACGCCCGTCGCGCTCGTAGCCGGTAATCAGTTTGCGGGTGTTGGTGGACAGCCTGGCAATGCGACTGACCGGCCGGCTGGCGATTACTACGACCTGTTCAGCAGTCCGGCCAATGACGGACAACCGGTGGATAATACCGTTGGCACCAATGCCGGTCCGCCGATGCCTTTCACGGCTGTGGCCAGCAACTCTCCTTGTAATCTGGACTTCTTCCAGGGTTTCGGCGGCAGCGCGACCCGGTGCGCACCGATCTTTTACGAACCGGCGCATCTCCGCGGCCGGGCCATGGCCACGTACTCCAATCTTCCGCTCGGAGGCATCTCGAGTGGCCCCACACCGAGTTCGCAGACCTACCTGGTGGGGGCGATCTCCTACGATTTCTTCACCACGCAGTTCCTTTATGTGCAGGGAGTCCGCGACATATACGGAACCACCGCACAGCCGCCCAACGCGTTTGGTCCGGTTCCGTTTTACCCGGTGTTGCAGAATCAGAACATTTTCACCACCGATCTGGGAGAGGGCTTCCCGAGTTGGGTCACTGTAAACTTCTACACCAACCCCGCGCCCGCACCGCAGCAGGGCTATCGTTCGTCCGGCGGGACTGCGCCAAATCTGTTCGTGGGTGATGCGCGTCCGCACGCCGTGATCTTCCGCGAGGGACATCTGTATGACGCCCGTGTGGTGGACGCCTTATCGACCGCGGCCCCCGTCTTCAAAACTCAAGCTCCTTTGCCCCCCACTCAAGGTCAATTCGCGGGCGGAGCGGGTAATCCTCTGTCCACGACGGTGGTTTACGAAATCGTACAGAAGCTGGGAAACAGCGGCACTACGCCGGCCAGCACCGTTTATCAGACCAAGTGGCAAAATCAGACAGCGTTCGCTCCGATGTTCGATGTTCCGGCCAACGTAGACACGTTCGGCGTGGGCAATCCGATCAACGGCCTGCCGTTTCTGGAAAAGCTGTTCGTCGGCACTACGTATCCTCCGTTGGCCGGCCTGCCGGACACCAGCTACAACACGGCTCCGGGCGGTACGCCGGCAGCTTTGCAGCCCGACTTTGTGGGCGGCGATCCGCGGTCGCGTGAAACATTCGGCTCTTCGGGCGTAGCTTCTACGCAGTTGCCGCAAATGGCCGACTGCTACAGCGACGCGCTGAGCCAAGGGGCTCCCGCTTCGGGTGTGGCTAACAACCC
>Ga0105240_10001421_pt1 | contig 41027 bp, 44 predicted proteins | sample KBSC54metaG_FD_80426 | JGI IMG/M metagenome (GOLD analysis project Ga0105240, IMG submission 80426) | Corn rhizosphere microbial communities from Kellogg Biological Station, Michigan, USA - KBS C5-4 metaG | ecosystem: Host-associated > Plants > Roots > Rhizosphere > Soil | place: Michigan, USA... | reverse complement strand
AGCCGCCGTCGTTTGGATCGCCGATCTTTTCGATTCCGGGGAGCGTGGGTGATGGGCGATGGTCGCATAGTCTGTCGAGCACGGCGGATCACTCGCTGTTCGTTTTTACGGCCAGCAACTTCGAGCATCCGACGGAGATTTACGGTGCGAAGCCGGGGACAGTGATGACGTCGGGCCTGGAAGGCGTGATGCAGCTTTCGCACTGGAACGATGGAGTAAAGCCGGGATGGGGGAAGGCGGAGTCGCTGAGCTGGAAGAGCGACAGCTTCCGAGTGCAGGGGTGGCTGCTGTTTCCGAAGGACTACGACGAGCACAAGAAGTATCCGCTAGTCGTGGAGGTACACGGCGGACCGGCAGCGGCGGCGACGGCGCGCTGGGGCGGAGGCGGCGGGATCAGCGGTGTCGCGCTGTCGGCGCTGGGGTATTTCGTGCTGATGCCGAATCCGCGCGGGAGCTATGGGCAGGGTGAGACGTTTACGCAGGCGAACCGGAAGGATTTCGGGTACGGCGATCTGCGAGACATCCTGGCGGGAGTGGATACGGTGGAGGCGAAGTATCCAATTGACCCGCAGCGGGTGGGAATTACAGGGTGGAGCTATGGCGGCTTCATGACCATGTTCGCGGTAACGCAGACGCAGCGGTTCAAGGCGGCAGTGGCGGGAGCGGGGTTATCGAACTGGCAGAGCTACTACGGGGAAAACTCGATCGACCAGTGGATGATTCCCTATTTTGGGGCGTCGGTGTACGACGATCCGCCGGTGTACGCGAAAAGTTCTGCGATCAATTTCATCAAGAAGGCAAAGACTCCGACGCTCGTTGTGGTCGGGGACCGGGATGGGGAGTGTCCGGCGCCGCAGTCGTATGAGTTCTGGCATGCATTGCGGGATGAGCATGTGCCGACCGAACTGGTGGTGTATCCGAACGAGGGGCATGGATTCGTGAATCCGGAGCACCGGCGAGATGTGATGGACCGGGCGGTGGAGTGGTTTGAGAAGTACATGCCGGAAAGGCAGGATCAGGGAACAGGGATTAGAACTTCAGGGATTAAGGATTAAGGATTAAGGATTAAGGATTAGGGATTAGGGATTGGGGATTGGAGATTAGGGACATCGGGACCAGGCCGTTGCTCGCCAATGACGGTGTAGCTGAGTCTATGTAGATACAGACATTTGGGGGTGGGAGAACCCTGCCCTGATACACTTTCGTTTGGAGCAAATCGAGCGTGATCATCAGACCGGCTGCATGGAGAATTGAAATGCCGAAGGCCGGTGTCCTGTGCGCGACGGTGGTTGGCGCGGGGAAGACTCGCTTTTAACCCTTATCTTCTAACGAATTTGGAGAGACCGTTCCGCGGTGATAGGGCGGGGCGGGGAGGATTCATGCGGCGGTATTTGACGCTTGTCTTCATGTTGTTCCTGGTCATACCAGCCGGGATTTCGTTTTCTGGCTGTACCCGCAATCCGGCCGGTAACTACTGCAACGGCCTGGGGTACGGGTTGAAGGATACGGACGTATACAGGATCGATCTGGAGCCAAAGACGACGGGGCTTTCGCTGGCGTTCGGTCAGGAACAACAGATCAATGCTCCGCAGGCGTTCACGTGCAAGGGCTCGAACGCAAATGCGTCAGCTTATAACTACTCGACGACTGACAACAAGCTGGTGGATATATCGCCAACGGGCCGGATCTGTGCGGGAAGCTGGAACCGGAATTCGGGCGGCGGCATTCCTGACTACACGATCTGCAATCCTCCCAACCCTGTGCCCTCGACAAACGGGCTGCCTTACACCTCCGTTTATGTGTCGGCGTCGGCGAACGGAGTGACCTCAAACCCGGTGCAGGTATTTGTGCACGCGACTGTAAGTTCGGTGTCGCTAGCACTGGCAGGAAACCAGCAGTGTTATTCCCAGGGGCAGAGCACGCAACTGGATTCGGAGGCGTGCTTCTCGAAGAATGGCACGCAATTTGAGTTCTGCGCCCCGGCCTCTGTTTCGCCGGCGAACTACTCTTGCGCGTTGCCGAGCGGGGTGACGTCTGTACCGGCGTGTTCGAGTTCGATTGGAACGCTGGCTTACTCCGTGAGTACGGGCGCGGTGGCGACGCTGAATGCAGCGACGAACGTGATCACGGCTGCACAGCCAGGAACGACGGCAATCTCGGCGTCGATCGCGGGCTCGGGATCATCGGCGGGGTACTTCAGCACCTGTCCACCGAAGTCGATATCTGTGACATTGAACGGGAATACAAGCGCGACGGTCACGAAGGGCGTAACGCAGAACCTGGTGACAACGGTTGTGGACACAAACGGGAATACGATTTCGGGATTGACGTTGGACTACCAGTCAACGAATCCGCTGGATATTTCGGCGGGTACGGCGGGATCGGTGCTGGCCTCGTTTCCGGGAGCGGCATCCGTTTATGCGATTTGCCAGCCTTCCGTTTGTAACCCAGCGCCAATCAATCAGGTGGGGTTGTTTGGAACCGGGCTGCCGATCTCGAGTAACCCCGTGAACATCACGACACCAGGAACGGCGAGCACTTACGTGTGGTTCGGAGCGCCGGGACAGTCGCAGTATTTTGTTCCGTACGATCTGGTTGGGAACTCGCTGGGCTCGACGGTGCGACTGCCGTATGTGCCTAATTCGATGGTGATGGATCGTGAGGCGACGACGATTTACTTCGGGTCTTCGCATGCACTGATGTCATACACGACATCGAGCAATGTGGCGGCGAATCCGCCGGATCCATCGGTGCCTGGAGTGGTGCTAGCGGTCTCGCCTGACAACAAGCAAGTGCTGATCAACGATCAGACCAGGCAAGTGTTCTACCTGTACAACACGTCCGGTTCGGTGGCGGCAACGTTTACGGGCGTGGGAAGCGCGGCGCAATGGACGCCCGATGCGAAGACGTTGTACATCACGGACACCGCATCCCTTAACGTCGGGGGCGTAACGGGGCATAGCGACACGCTGTATGTATACAACGCGAACACTGGCTGGACGACTTACGATCTGACGTCATCGGGAGGCGGAAAGAATCTGACGCTGGCAATTCCGAGCGTAGGCGCCTACCTGAGCGGCAACCCAACGGTTGCGCATACCTGGTGTCCTTCGGGAACGGCGAGTAATTATAAGAGCATCGTGTTCTACCCGCAGGGAGACTCGGTAGCGGCCCAGACCGACGTGCTGGCGACGACCACGGACGGACAGCATGTTCTTGGCGCAGGCATCGCGGGGGGCGGAGTGCAGCTTTCGGACATTGGTGTGACGGTGCCTTCTACAACGGCGCCTCTGCCGGACGCATGCCCTCAGTCAGGATCGAATCTGTTGCCGTTGACGCTTCAGCACACGCTCAATCAGATTGGCGTGAACGGGATCAATGCGACGGCGCTGAATGCAATTGTGACTTCACCGGCGCAGAATCTGGCGTTCCTTACGTACAACGGAACTACACCGGGTGGGACACTTCCCTACTATGTGCCGGGTGCGAAGGGGACGACGGGAACGCTGAACTACATCACTCTGACCGGAGGCAATGCAGTGCTGGCGCCGGTGGCAGGTACGTTCAGTCTGGATAATCAATATTTCTTCGTCTCTACAGCGGGCGATGACTTGATTCACTTTGTGAAGACGTCGACGCTGACGGATACACAGCAGATCGACCCGCATTTGCCTTCATGTGCGCCGGGGAGCGATCCAAGCTGCGTATTCAACAACGCTACGCCGCCTGCTTCAGGAACGGTGCCGGCCACGGTGATTCTCGTGAAGCCGAGAAACACGGTGTAGCAACTCAGGAGAAGCGAACGATAAAGGCCGGCGAGATGCCGGCCTTTATTTTTTTCGTGTCGGCTCAGTTGGCGGGTTTTTCCGCGCCTTCTTTAGCTCCGTTGACAGCACCCTTTGTGGTGCTCTTGGTTTTGGCCCAAACTTTTTTGGTGCCGTGAGCGGTTGCGTGCGCGGCTTCGTTGGTGTCCGTTGCGGTTGCGTGGGCGATCTTCTTTGTGTCGCGTTCGGTAGCAGTCGCGGCCTTTTTTGTGCCGTTTTCGGTGGCGTGCGCTGCCTTGACGGTGGTCTTCTTGACGGCATGGCCCGTGTCTTTGGCTGCGTCTTTTGTATCGTGGCCCGCTGCTTTCAAATCCTGCTTCACAGTGTTGTCCTGGGTTGGGGAATACGGTTGACTCCATCCGAGAGCTGACGTCAATACCAGGGCCGCTCCCAGAAACTTGGCAGTGAGAGTTCGCTGTGTTTGCATGGTGGCGGGAGCATATCGTGCGCCAGCCTGGCACACAAGACTGAACGGAGCGGGGCGATCGAGATGGGATGAAGCCTGCATGGATCAGCGGGGCTGCACGATAGAATCAGAGCATGATCAAGGGGATTTCCATCCTTCGCAGGGCGGAGGACAAGGCTGTTTATGACAGGTTGAGCAGCTTTTTCGCGGCGATGGGTTTCGGGCCCGGAGCGGGATGGAAAGACTCGGTAAGTACTGGCGCGTCGTTTCTGGCCCCGCTGGGAAATCTGGAATTTGTGAATGGGCAGTTTCCGTCGGTGTCGGATGTGATGGTTGAGGTTACGTCACTGGATCAGGCGTATCAGGCCGCGGAGAGGTGGCTGCTGGCGAACGGCGGAGATGCGGCAGCAAAGCGTTTGGACGAGCTTGTGGATACGGATTGGAAGGCGCGAATGTTCACAGTTGAGCCGGAGCCAGGATTCTCGTTTACATTCTGGGCGTGGACTGATCCGCTGCGTGGCAAGCCGGTTGCGATCGAAGGTGATCTGTTAGCCGAGGGGATGAAGTTCGCGATCGTGGTGGCGCGGTGGAACGCGGTGATTACGGATCGGCTGCTGGAAGGCGCGCTGGATGCGTTGCTGCGGAGCGGTGCTAAGCGCGGCGACATTCAGATTGTGAGGGTGCCGGGAGCGTGGGAAGTTCCAGCTGGGGCGCGAGCGATTGCGGAGCAGAAGAAAGTGGATGCGATAGTGACGCTGGGATGTCTTATTCGTGGAGAGACCGCGCACTATGAGGCAATTTACAACGAGGTATCTCGAGGAATTGGTCAGTCGCAACAGGACACAGGGATCCCGCACGGGTTTGGCGTGCTGACGTGCGAGACGCTGGAGCAGGCCTTGAATCGCGCGGGTATCAAGGCGGGAAACAAGGGATTTGAAGCTGCCGCCGCGGCGATCGAAATGGTGAGCGTGAAGCGGAAGATCGCAGAAGGCGGGAAGGCGTGAGCGCCGGTTCGCGGAGGAAATCGCGTGAGCTGGCGATGCAGATGCTTTTCCAGGCAGAGATGGGCAAGCATACCCCGGACCAGGTGAGGGCGACGTTCTGGAAATCGGTGGACACGACGGAGCCGGAGGTTCGGGGGTTTGCGGAGGATCTGTTCCGGTCGGCCATTGCGAATCAGGAACAGATTGATGAGCTGATTGCAGCGAATTCGCGGCACTGGCGGTTGGAGCGGATGCCGGCGGTGGATCGCAACCTGCTGCGAATGGCCGTGGGAGAAATGATCGGATTCAAGGCTACGCCGTTTCCGATCGTGATTAACGAGGCGCTGGAGATTGCAAGGCGGTACTCAGCGCCGGAGTCGATCAATTTCCTGAACGGGATTCTGGATGCGATCGCGCATGGGTTGCTGCCGAAGTAATCAGGATCAAGGCAGGCTGGCGGAGTAGAATTGCGGCACGCCGTAGTTCGGCGTTTACAACTGAATCAGGGCTGGCGGCGTCCAATGCCAAAGAGCCGGGAAAAAGGTTTCCGAGGGCTGGCTTTTGGCTTGTGACGGCGCAAATCCTAAGTGGAATACTTTGCGGCGTAACATGAATTTTTGGCTGGCTCAGGCTTCTCGGTGGGCCCGGCAAATAGAACAATTGGCGGGATTCCGGCGTACTGAGCAGAAGAAGGAGATGGATTATGAGCGATGAGAGAAACGGAGTTCAGGGAGTTGCGTGGTTTCTGGCCGGGCTCGGCGTAGGTGCGCTGGTCGGCATCCTTTATGCCCCGAAGAGCGGCCGCGAAACCAGAGAAGATCTAGCCCAGGGAGCCCGCGAAAGCAGCGAGTATCTTCGGGCGCGGAGCCGGCAAGCTGCCGATCAGGTAGGGCAATATGTAGATAAAGGTCGCGAGCAGGTGAACCAGTACGTCGGCCGCGGACGCGAGATCGTTGACCGCGGGCGCGCGCAATGGGAAGACTTTGTGGAACGCGGGAAGAATGTCGTGAGCGACCAGACAAGCCGGGTGGGTGCAGCGGTGGAAGCTGGCCGCGAAGCTTTTCAGGCAAATTCGCAGAAGCCGGCAGAGCCGACTGCGTAAAGGAAGTCGAGATAGAACGCCGGGGCTGACGATGTCGGTCCCGGCGATTCTTGTATGCAGGGATACCGGTGTTCTCTTGAGTGGGCGGAGACGCTGAACGTCGTTTCATGAACGAAGATTGCGTCGGTGCCGAGATGGACTTTCACAACGAAACACTGTGGTTGATGATTTTTGTGGGCCTTACGGCGGTGGCACTGCTCGGGCAGTTCATCGTGATGCTGGCTGCATTTTTTATGGTGCGCAAGAGCATCAAGACCGTGCAGGACGAGGTGAGCGACGTTCGTTCGACGGTTATGCCGATGCTGAACCGCTCGAAGGAGCTGCTGGAGAAGGTCGCACCCAAGGTGGAGTCCGTCGCTGCAGATGTTGCGGATATGGCTCAGTCAGCGCGCGAGCAGACAGCGCATATCCGTTTCACCGCGGATGAGGTACTGGCGCGGGTTTATCGGCAGACGAGCCGCGTGGACAACATGATCACGAATGTCGCAGACGGCGTGGAGCATGCGGGCAACGTGGTAGCTGATTCTGTAACGCGACCGGTGCGGCAGGTATCGGCGATGCTGGCAGCGGCGAAGGCGTTTCTGGGTGTGCTTGCAACCGGGCGACGGCCTGATCGGCAGGACGTGGTCGCGGATCAAGATATGTTTGTGTAGACCGCCGCGTGGCGCAGCGTGTGGTTGGTTCCGCGTTCAGGCCCGTTTGATGTAGTCTCCTCTACACGATGAGAAGCTTTTCGCGAACTGCGATTATAGCGGTCTGGGCTGCGTCGTTTGCTGCGGCTGCGGTTTGTCAATCGACAACTCCTAAGACATCACTACTGGTGCTTTCAAAGAAGGATCACACGTTGGCGATTGTGGATCCGATGAGTCTGCGTGTGGTGGGGCGAGTTCCGGTAGGAGATGATCCGCACGAGGTGGTTGCGTCGGCGGATGGGCATACGGCATATGTCTCGAACTATGGGTTCGGCTCGTTTCATACGATCGCGGTGGTCGATCTGGTGGCGCAGCATGAACAGCCGCTGATCGATCTGGGCGCGTTGCGCGGACCACATGGACTGGCGTTCGCGCAAGGGAAGGTGTGGTTCACGGCGGAGGCGGCGAAGGCAATTGGGAGCTACGACCCGGGTTCGGGCAAGGTGAACTGGATCATGGGAACGGGGCAAAACCGGACGCACATGCTCTATGTATTTCCCGATGCTCAGAAAATTGTGACGACGAATGTGAACTCTGCGACTGTGACGGTGCTGGAGCATACGGAAGGGCGGGCGGGCGGACCGCCTCCTCCTCCGCCGGGAACGAAGGGCGGCCCGCGTCGGATGCCGGGACCTCCGGGTGGGGACTGGAATGAGAAGGTGATTCCGGTGGGAGGTGGCGCCGAGGGATTTGATGTTTCGCCAAACGGTAAGCAGGCGTGGGTTGCGAATGCGTGGGACGGAACGATCTCGGTAATCGAGCTTGCGCAGAAGAAGTTGACTGCGACTTTGCAGGCGAATGTGCGCGGGGCGAACCGATTGAAGTTCACACCGGATGGTCAGCGGGTGTTGGTGTCGGCGGGAGGAGAGCTGGTTGTGTTCGATGTGGCCACGCAGAGAGAGTTGAAGCGGCTGCGCATTGGCAAGGGTGGAGGGGGCGGCGTTCTGATGCAGCCGGACGGACAGCGTGCCTACGTGGCGTTTGCGGAGGATGGGTTTGTGGCTGTGGTGGATTTGAAGACGCTCGAAGTTGTGGGGAAGGTGGACGCCGGGGCGAATCCGGATGGGTTGGCCTGGGCGGTGCGGGAATGAGTGAATCCTTGTGATTAGCACCCATGCCGCAAGAGGCTCGCGGTAATCCACTCGTCGCAAAAAGCTGCGATAAATGGGGCACAAACTCGATCTGATCAGGGGAAGAGTTAAAGGCCGGGACTCGAGGGAGTTCCGGCCTTTGAGTTTGGTGCTGTGTTGTGAAGGTCAGTGTAGGTCGAACTGGATCGCCTGGATGGAATAGGGCGGCAGGGTGATGGAGAAATCGCTGCTCGCATTGTGGAGGGTAGACTCGATCGGAATGATGCGTTTGGGATCGTCGATGGAGTTGGTGGTTTGCGTGTCGGGTGCGCTGATGCGGACGAGCTTGGCGTCGGCTGCGGGGTGCGAGCCGGGCAGCGCAAGCTTCAGCGGCTTGGGGTCAGATGAGGCGTTGACGAGCTTCAGATAGAGCTGCTTCTTCGACGAGTTGATGGTTGCGGAGTAGAAGAATTTATCTCCGGCATTCTGAATATCTGAAGCAATGGTGTGATCTCCGAGGTAGGAGCTGAAGATCACCTGCGCGTAGTAAGCGGGCGAGCCGAAGCTCGTGGCAGTGTTGTAGCCGATGAGGTCGGTGTCCCACTGCATGCCGCCGGGGTTGACGTTGACGAGGAGCGGCGCGTAGCAGGACATGACGATGAGGTCGCTGTTGCGCTCGAGGCCGGTCATCCATGCCGCGTCACCGAGAGCTGCGCCCATGTTGGGGGTCGGGATGCCTTCGCGGGTAGCCCATTCGCCGACGAAGATCTTGGGACCGTTGCGGTCGGTTTTGTCGTAGTGGTGGGCGTCGGCGAAGTTCTGCGTGGCGCGGACGTAATAGTGGTCATCTTGCACGTCGGGCTTCATCTGCTTTAGTGGCATCGTGGCGATGAGCTGAAGGTCGGGGTACTTCGCCTTAATGGCCTTGTAGAACTGTGCGTATCGGCCTTCGTAGCTGCCGGAGCGGTCGAACTGATCTTCGTTTCCGATTTCGACGTAGGTGAGCTTAAAGGGAGCGGGGTGGCCGTTCTTCGCACGCACGGCTCCCCACTTTGTATCGGGACCGCCGGTGACGTATTCGATTTCATCGAGGGCGTCCTGCACGTAGGGTTCGAGCTCGGGGCCGGGATTCACGTGCTCCTGCGCCAATGAGTAGCCGGCGTAGACGGCGAGGACCGGATTCATGTGGAGGTCTTCGCACCAGCCAAGGAACTCGAGCAGGCCCATGCCGTCGGAGGACTGATAATTCCATGGGCTGCGGTGCGTGGGACGATCGACGAGCGGGCCGATGGTCTTCTTCCAGTCGAAGCGCTCCTTGATGTGGTCGCCTTCGAGGTAGTTGCCGCCGGGAAAGCGCAGAAACTGCGGACGCATGGCGGCCATCTTTTCCATCAGGTCGATGCGGAAGCCGTTGGGACGATCGTGATAGGTGGGCGGGAAGAGCGAGACGAGCTGGATCCAGAGGGTGCCGGCGTGTGGAGCGGTGATGGAGAGGTGGTTGGTGACCGAAGGCTGAATGGCGCCGGTCTTCAAGGTGAAGGTGTATTGCTTCCACTCGCTGTTGACGCCGGCTACGCTGGCGGATGCCACGGGTTTGCCAGTGTTGCTGTTGATCAAGCTGACGGTGATGGGGCCGAGGGCAGCGGTGTCAGATTTGGCGTAAAAGGAGCCGTGGTACGTGGTGTTGGGATGAAGAGAGTAGCCCCACCATCCGGTGTTGACGATACCCGCTGGGCTTTGCGCGTCAGCCTGCTTGATCTCGATTTTCAGGCTGTTGGCCAGTGCAGTGCTGGGCCCAGTGGATGGGTCGTGCACCATCTTGGCAATGGCGTTACCGCCTTCGTAGAGATACCAGTTGTGAATGCCGCTCCAGTCGCCGAAGAAGGTGCGGTTGCGAACCATCTCGGCGTAAAGTCCGCCGTCGTAGGAGTAGTTGATCTCTTCGGTCATCAGACCGTAGAGTGTGGGGCTGACTGCGGTGGTGGGCTGGTCGGGGTGGAGGGTGAGGGTGGCGGGAGTGTTCTGGGCAGAGAGCGCAAGAGTTGAGGCGAAAAGGGCGGCGAGGGGCAGGAGGCTGGCAAACGTTTTCTTTGGCATGCGGTTCTGACTCCGAAATGGTTGACGGGCCAGTATAAATCGCCTGATGCAGGGCTGGTTGTTAGACCGGAGAGGACGGCAATCTTTGACAGGTAAGTTGTGGGTTGGTACGCTTTTAGAGGGCGCACTCCCGGCAGATCTGCCGTTCTCCTCTGCTCCCTTTCAAGTAGCGTCCCCGTCGTCTAGCCCGGCCTAGGACACCGCCCTTTCACGGCGATAACACGGGTTCAAATCCCGTCGGGGACGCCAAATAGAACCAACAACATAGACCTCATTATCTGCTTCGCCTACCGCTAACGGTTGGCGCGGGGTTGGCATTTGGTCTCTGTTTTGTCCTGTTTTGGTTGTGTTCGGATGGGCTGATCGAAGACCTTTCAGACTGTGGCTCTGACGGGCTCTAAGGCTCCTACGGGAAATTTCTAGCTCGCTTCTGATGACGGCAGGCTCAGAACGCCGTCAAGACGGGATGCCGCCGAGTCGAGGTGCTCCTGAGAGAGGTGGGTATATCGCTGTGTCATCCGGGGGTCGGAGTGGCCGAGGAGTTTTTGCAGATCGTAAAGATCCGCACCCGCCATGCGAAGGTGGCTGGCAAATGTGTGCCGCAGATCGTGAAGACTGAAGTCTTCGATGCCAGCCAGTCGGCACGCGCGTATAAAGCGCATTGATAGCTGTTCAGGCGTGATGCCGGGGAATAGCACGCGTCGATCATTCTTTCGTTTCCGCTCTGCAATTCCCATAGCATCAAAGACCTGCCTCGCAAGGTTATTGATATACACCGACCTCGTTTCGCCGTTTTTCGTTCTTCGAAGGAAGACACGTCGCGCTGCAAGATCAACGTCCTGCACGGTCGTGAACAACAATTCCCCTCGACGCGTTCCGAGCGCCACGGCCAAGCCCGCTGCCTGTTGTAGCCATTGCCCGATTCCGTCGCCGTCCTCAGCGGCTTCGATGTAGCAGGCAGTGAAGACCCTGCCCCACTCATCAGGAAGAAGGTATCGGGTGCGGCCCTTCGGAGCCTGTGGAAGCGGTACGCGCTGGGCTGGATTCGAGGAGATCTTGTCGTCGTCTATGGCCACAAAGAATAGACGTTTGAGGGTATTTACTTCTTTAATCGTCGTGCCGTCGCTTACGACACCTATCCGAGATTGAATGTAGCGGATCACGTCCGACTTGCGAATTGCAGCCAGCTTCATCGGCCCGAAGAAAGGCACCAGATGCTTCACAACAATGCCTTTTTGCCGTTCGTACTCCGCTCGACTCAGTCTGCCTCGCACGACGCGTGAACTGATGCGCTTCTCTTGGAACCTCAAGAACTCCGCCGCGAAGGTCGCAAAATTGTCCTCCGTCGGCAAGGTGATCCCAAGAGTCTTCGCTTTCTCGACCGCCTCTTTTTCTTTCGAGAGCGCAGCCGCAGCCTGCTCCACACTCGTGACCTTCACGAGGCGGCCACGGCGTCGCCCCTGAGCGTCTTTCCAACGAATCACGTACCCGGTTTTACCCGCTTGTTGGTAGATGCTCCCCAGATGCCTGCTTCCCTTCTTCATTTCTGTCTCCGTTTCGCCCGCTTCTTTTCTCGCCGCCCCCGGCGCACACTCTCAAGGTGGCCACAATACTGGCTGCAAAATCTACGTGAATGCTTCGATTCGACCTTGAACGGCTTACGGCAATCCTTGCGAGCGCAGAGCCGATGCTTCACTCGCGCCAACAAGTCGAGAGTCACAGTCGCTCGCAGTGCTTTCGAAATACTTCTCGCCCCGATGTAGAAATGGGGGTATTCAGGTCGTGCCTCGAATGCAAGCCGCGATCCCGTTAGCCACTCCTCGACAGGATCTAAGAGGGCCCGTTTGAGCCGGTCCTGCTCTTTCCAGATTTCGGACTCGGGCGGGTCGGGCGGAGGCGGGTCGCCTGCCAGCGCGCGGATGAACCCGAGAGTTCCTGTCCGGTGTTCTTCAAGACCCGACCAAGGACTGCGCCCGCCGCTCTTCTCCTTGTGCCATTGCTGTGAGGGTTTTTCGCCCGGCTCGTACCAGTGGCCCCATTTGTCTAAGAATTCTCTTAAAGCATCACCGTCTTCTGGTCGGAGGTCGAAGAACTCAGATCGCATCTGCCACGCGTCCGCCCGACGCTCGCCATCCTGCCCTGTGATCAGGAACTCAAGTCCCACATGAATGTTCATTACGCGTGCCATGATTTGTTGTCTATGAAGGTCACATAGAATGTGACAAGCTTATTTGGATAGCTTGGCACAAGCAAGGAGGGCTAGTCAATGGCAAATAGAGGCAAACTGTTACAGGTAGAGGCAGAGTACGTGAGTGTGCAGATCGCAGAGCAGCTTACAAGCCGCTCTGCGTGGAGTTGGCGAAAGGACGCTTATGCAAGGCGTGTGGCATCCGTGAAAATGGGCAGGCAGTTACTCATTCCGCGAAGTGAGATTGATCGGGTGATGCGTGAAAACATGCGCCCAGCAGTTGAGTCTCCGGAAGTAGTGCATGACAGCCTCTGAGTTCGCCCGACTCGTTTCCGCCCGTCCGGCTTGCCGGGGCAAGTGGGTGGCACGGTGCCCAGCGCACGACGACCGGTCACCTAGTCTCAGTATCGGTACTGGCAGAGATGGTCGTGTTCTTCTACGCTGCTGGGCTGGATGCAGCACCGAGGCCGTTGTAGAGGCCGCTGGCCTCCAAATGCGTGATCTGTTCTCTGGACCTGCGCCTACGCCAGAAGCTGCACGTCGGTTGATTCAACCGCGAGCAGAAAGAGAGGCTGAAGCTCGTAATGGACGTATCGCTCATGGCGCTGCCTGCGACCTCATCCGAAAACTGGACGGAATTATCGGGGTACTTGGTGGGAAGCTTGCGCGACAACCAGAAAACGAAGAACTGTTCGCCTTGTTCAGTTCCGCGCTTGATAAGCAGCGTAACGCGGAGGCACTTGAAGAAAGGCTAAGGCCATGAGCGGACTGGCGGATCTCTTTCCGAAGCAAGAAGAGCAGTCCATTCCAAGCAGTCTGGACGAATTGGATCAACTAGTCAAAGAGAGTAACCGCATCATCGCTAATGCGACCCACAGCCATTCTTTGGTCGCTTCGGACGCCTCGGTCGCAGAGTCGCGCAATTGGCCGGTGCTTCACCACGCAGCGCTCCATGGGCTCGCCGGGGATGTCGTGAGGACAATCGAGCCCCATTCCGAAGGCGATCCCGCTGCGATTTTGCTCCAATGGCTGATTGCAACTGGAAATCTCCTAGGCCCTGCCCCACACTTCAGGGTGGAAGCAACGCGGCATTGCTTCAATCTTTACTGCGTACTGGTTGGAGAAACCAGCAAGGGCCGGAAAGGGACCTCATGGGCGCATATTCCCCGGATTTGTGCTCTGGCGGACGAGGGTTGGGCTCAGGGATGCATCACTTCTGGGCTGAGTTCCAGTGAGGGACTCATCCATGAGGTCAGCGATGAGCGGCAAGCCGACCGTCGCCTACTGATCGTTCAAACCGAGTTCGCTTCCGTCCTCAAGGTCGCGTCACGCGAGGGAAACAACCTCTCTTCTACATTGAGAGATGCGTGGGACAGCGGAAATCTTCGCACGCTGGTGAAGAACAATCCTACGAGAGCGACCGGTGCGCACATTTCTATAATTGGGCACATCACACGCGGTGAATTGATCCGTTACCTATCCGACACAGAAACCCACAATGGGTTTGCAAACAGGATGTTGTGGGGCTGCGTTCGTAGAAGCAAATGCCTACCAGAAGGCGGCAAGGTGCCAGAGAGCGACTTGAATCAACTAGGCACGCGGCTTCGCGAAGTCTCCGAGTGGGCCCGGCAGGTAGGTAGCATTGAACTGAGCCGGAACGACGCGGCGCGGGACCTCTGGGCTTCCGTGTATCCAGAGCTTAGCGCGGGTATGCCGGGGCTGCTTGGTGCTGCTACAAGCCGGGCAGAGGCGCAAGTATTACGGCTTTCTGCACTGTATGCCCTACTCGATCGGACCGCAACCGTAACGCCTGATCATTTGAAGGCCGCGTTGGCTGTCTGGGATTACTGCTTTGCGTCCGCTCAATACATCTTTGGAAATGCGATTGGAGATCCAGTAGCCGACCGCATACGAGAGGCCCTCCTGAATGTCGGAATTGAGGGAATGACCCGAACTCAGATACGGGATCTCTTCAAACGACATGAATCCGCCGATCGCATCGGCCAAGCCCTCAGCACTCTCGCTGCGCTAGGTATGGCAATGCGAGAACAGATAAGCACCGGAGGTCGAGATTCAGAGCTATGGATTGCGACCGAAGCGATTAGTGCGACAAAAGACTAAGCAATCTATTCCGTGCTGAGTAGAGAGACGAGGGCCGTGAAGACTTTTACGCAACTGGCGGAGGATTGGGAACGCACCTACAGTGCCAAAGGCGGTCGGCTGGAGGCGCAAACCGAGCAGATGCCGGAAGATGATCCAGCGGAGTGGGTGAGCGATTTTCTGCGTTGGAAACGGGAGCGTTGTGCCTCCCGTCCAGATAAAGACGACAGCACCTTCATCTCAGCTTTGCTATTGGACTTCAGTGAATGGTGTGCAAATCACCAAAGTGTGCCCGCAACTCGGCAGACGTTTGAGGTACTGCTAGATCTAGAGGGTTACCACATCAAAAATGGTGTAGCCTCAGGCATCGTGCTCACAAAATATCTGTGGCAATCTCGGCTTTAGATTGTCGGACCTTCTAGGCGGAAGTTCTGTCCGCAGCGCAAGCCAGATCTTGCCTCGTCGAGCTTAGATTGCGCTGATCCTGCGCTCGGTTGGCAAGTAATGCCATGCAATTATTCCTTGTGGTTGCGAAATGGCTCAGTGCCAACGGTCTTCACCGTGGTGTGAGGCCCCTTACATCAGACTTTCGCTGCCGCTACTGTTTACCTTTGTGTTCGGCCAGCCTAGGCTGTTGCGCTGTTGCCATGTAGGAGCAAGTGGCAGCGAGTCTCTACGATCAGGATAATTTCGTTTAGACGAGCACAGGCTTGGTGAATATAAACATGGGGCAATCAGCCCCCCATCACTTCTTTGCTTTTGCTTTCTGTGCAGCTCATCGCTTGCGTTGTGCCTCTGCGATGCGGTGACGAGCCTCGGCTGAGAGATGGCTCTTCCGCTTCTCACCCTGTTTAGGGCCGCGCTTAGCATTGGCCACCTTAACGGCAATTGAGGTTGAGGAGAGCAGAGAACGTACTTGTGTAAGTCTTGCGATCTCTGAGTCAATTTCGGAGATGATTGAATCCATCGACATCCTCAGATGTGACGCTCTCAGCGTCGTACTCCTACACGACATATCGGAACCGTAGTGCACGATTTGAACATGCTTGCTCGTCCAAATAGCTTGAGCATCTTTGCCCTCTTCAGTCCTCCATGCCGTTAAGCCATGCGCCCAATGTCGTTCGTTCTTGACGGTCAACGCGGTACCATCTCATTGGCCGCAAGGGTTTTCTGATGGAATTCACTCAACTTCGACTCGGGTATCACCTCGTCGCCTTTCTCGATGTGTTGGGCCAGCGAGAGCGCTTCGAGCAACTTCAGCTGCCAAAGACTGCGCAACAAGAGGCGGAGGTCGCTGAAGTGCTCAGGCAGACCGCAGGCTTCGTATTGAAGCTAAGAAAGACGTTTTCAGACCAATTTGCGACATTCGAATCTGGTCTCTCTGTTCTCAAGAAACATGCGCCAGAACCGGTGTGTCCCGCGTTCGTGGGTTTTTCGGATTCGTTCGTAACGTCGGTTCCGCTTCACTTTGAAGGCAGTCCGTTGACAGCTACCGCGACAGTTTATTCTGCGCTCTCAGCCGCCGCGGTCGTAATGATAACGGCCTTAGCCAGCAAACATCCTCTGCGTGGAGGAATTGATGTCGGGCTAGCAACCGAGATCAGCCCCGGTGAAATATACGGTACTGCCCTAGAGAGAGCATACGTACTGGAGTCCAAAGAAGCTGGATACCCCCGAATTGTGATCGGTGACGAACTGTGGAATTACCTCCACGCGGCTCGCGCAAGCTTCTCGGTGCAGACTGAACCCGAGTCGAAGGTCGCAACCGCGATCATCGAGAGAATGTTGCTCCTGATCTCAATCGACGGAGACGGTAAACGAATACTCGACTATCTGGGACCAGTCCTGAGTGAGTTGCAAAACTCGAAGGACGAGTTCGCAGATGGCATGATTAAGCCCCTATATGACTTTGTCATTGCGGAGCACCAGCGAGTCAAAGATATCGGGGATGAAAAGCTCGTCGCTCGTTACTATCTCTTCCGGAACTACGTTGAATCTCGCCTGCATCTTTGGGGAGTAAAGGTAAACCCTTCTGCACCGGATTAGTAACATCGCTCTGGATCTCTCTTTTTGCCCATACTCTTTCGAGGGCCGACCCTCTACAGTCGCCGAGTTCCCGTGATCTGAGCTTAAAGGTGATTTGAAGGTCGCACAACTGGCACGCTTCAGCCCAAGGTCTAGAGTCTGGACAAACGCTACGGTGCCGACTCCTTCTCACACACGGGGAAATGAACATCAATGCAAGGTAGGGATTGACTCGTCCGAGGCTTTAGATATGTGGAACCGAGCAGTCTGCCTCAGATATCAGCAGGATCTACCCTCGATCAGGAGCCTACAGAAGAACAACCGGGATCGACGCAGACTGTTCCGACTCCCAATGGCAATAGCGCAACCGCGCGGAGCGGATGGCAAGTGCTCGCATTGCAGGCCGAGCGAGCGGTCGGAGATTTGCATCTCGGTTCGCCAGTTTCGGAAGGCCCACTTCCTCTCCCAAAGAGACTGGCTCATTTGATTGGCATCAGCAGCAGGCCGTTTGCGAAATTGAGCATAGCCGAGTCTCGATTCGTCAATCCACATGGGTGCGGTTCTTCGATCTTCAGAGGAGAAACCAAGTAGGTGCGAGCGTTCAGATTCGGAGCGACTGGGACGAGGCTCTCGCCGTAATGGGCTTGAGCTAACCGGTCCAGATTCTGGATTGTTCCACCGCACCGCTCGCTGATCTCAAGGCAATTAGTTCGGAGTGATCTGACCTATTTGAATGAATCGAGTAGTTTCCATAGGCGCCATGCAGGGATAACACCCGCAACGCCTGTGTTGGCTTCTACATATTGGCCATCTTTGAGCGGATCACCGATTCTAGATCTAACGAGTTCCTTATTGGAGACATGCATCCAATCAATTCCTAGCAATTTGAAACCGGCTCCGGGAAGCCGAATTCCACCCAAAGATCGCGTAACTTGACTAAGTACCAGAAACACTGGCGAGCCGCTGAAACCCGGTATCGAATGACACTCGACCAAGAACGTCTCCTGAGGGTGTGCAAATGCGTTCTGAATGGCATCTCCGGGCATCATGGCAATGTTTCCGAACCGCGCAACGGGGTTGTTCCTCACAAGACCATCATGCCCGATTAGGCGTCCGATCATCGCGATCTGGTCGCCTATGCCAACATCGAGGTCTTCAATGTCTGAACTAGTCAGAAACACATCCGAGGGAATTGCGAGAAACTCATGTTCATCGGATAGTCCGTGAAATGGCAACGCCGCGACATCGTCGCCATCAGGGTGCGATTTCCACCGATTTCTGTTCGTCTGGACTACATCGAACCCTCCACTTTGCCGGTTTATCCGGACAAATGGCTCGGTGAGCTTTTCAATCACATGACGATTGGTGACAATGAAAAACTCGGTTGACGAATCCCCGCACGCTTTCAGTGCGCAAAGGACGAGAAACCCGCACCCTCCAACCTGCCTCCCTTCTTTAGCTGCTTCTTCAGTGGGATAGATGTACACAATGGATTGCAGCGAGGCATTAGGAATTCTCAAGGCTTTTCCGGAACCGGCAGATCTGCCGATGCTTCACTAGTCTAAACCGTGGCGTTCTGTACTGCGCCGGGAGACAGCTGTGCAGAATCTGGACGCAACTGCTCCCGTTCTGCGGTGAATCGGGCACTAAACGTTTCTCGCGGATTGAATCTCTCTGATTGGTCGATCAGTTTTTCACGCTCTAAACTCGTTTCGATTCAATTCTTTCGGGAAGGGTACTAACTGCCTCCCGGCTTTGGGCTTCGCATGTAACTCTTCGCAAACTCCAATAACGCGACACTGATTCTGTCGCCGAAGTCCGGGACTCAGGTAAATTAGACCCGCATCAGCCTCGAATAGGAATCTCAGAAATCAGGACTCGCTCTGACGCATCGGCGACTCCCGCCTTCGTCAACTCGCCCACTAGTGCCTCGTAGATGGGCCAAGGATAGGATGTCGGTCCAATGATGAGGCGATCAACTATCTCCGTGAAATCCAAATCTGCGATCTCATCTGAAACTTTCGCGTCCAGCGGCACCTTGTAAACGATCTGGGGCACCCCACCCACGATCTCGGTTGATGACTCCATGAGCCGCGAGGACCACATATGCGGCGTATGAATAGCTCGCCACTCCTTCTCCTCATGGAAGCCCTCATGTTTCAGGCATACTACGCTGGACAGTAGCGTCCTAAAAACCAATTGCACAAGGGAATCGCGACCCAACCCTCGCAGATATTCGCGGTTGGCTGAAATATTGGCAATGATCTCTTCCATGACCTCGTGTACGGCAGGCTGCGATAAGTATGCAACCGGACTGAATGTGACGCTTAGGGCGAGAATAGAAAGAGAAAGGTACGGCACTTTGAGAACAATCGCGATTCGAGTGGCAGTTCCCCCGAACGCACGCCACATGGATAGCCGCCCGTTTCGGTCTTCGTTGTCTTGATGCTCCGACAGGCACGCAATGTACGATCTAAGCCGGATGTCGCTCCACCAGTTGTTGAAAACAGAAAACGCCTCGAAGGCAACATCGGGAACGCAGCCATCCAGAGCCTCAACGAACGATTTCTTTTTCGCCGGATCATTGAAGAATGCGTTCAAGATGTCTACGCCGTGCTGCACTTCGCGATAGTCAGACATGCAGTTCGTATTGCGCATCCAGAATCGCTTGGTCCTGATAATGTTTAGTGCGGCCTCTGCACTGGTGTAGTGAACTAAGCGACCATGCGTCTGGCCCGATTCCCGCTGGAAGAAAGCTCGCGTCTGCCTCATGGCATGCGGCATCATGATTTCTGCAAGCCGGATTCCTTGCTCCAAAATCTCAGGTGTCACCGCAGCGTTTATGGAGGTGTTTTCCATGGTATCCCGAAGTATATTCTGTGGCAGCCGCAGCCCTTAATACAAAAACGCCGCGCTGCACCTGCGCAGCAGACAACTCTTCACCTTTTCTTCATACACCAAAAACGAGGCGCAGGTTGTGCGGCACCGATCCAAGGCATGGGATTGACCTCGCCTAAATTCTAGATGAGTGAGATCGACAGTTTGCATCAGATCTCAGCGAGAACTAACCTTGATCAGGAGCCTCCAGATGAACAAGCGGCAATGGCGCAGCGTGTTCCGACTCGCTATGAAAATGTCACAGCCGCACTCATTCAAAGAGGGCAATGCGGACCAAAGGCCGAAGGATCGATCAGAGATTGCTTCACGATTTATCAAATTTCGGAAGGATAATTTTTTCTCCCAAGCGAGATTGGCGCGCTTGATCAGTATCAGCAGACAGACCGTGTCCGAGATCGAGAATAGCCGAGTACTGGTTCGCCAAACCACGTGGGAGCGTTTCTTCGACCTTGAGAAGAGACACAAGGAGGGCGCGAAAATTCAGATTAGGAGTGATTGGAACAAGGCACTCGCCGAACTGAGTCTGAAATAACCCTAGTCCAGATTCTGGATCAACAGTGCACTCGTCCGAATCAAGCTGCACCTGCACAGAAGCAGGGTGAGGGCTTTAGCACAGGAATGCTCAGACGGCACGGGAATAGAATACGCCCAAATTGGAATCGACAGACAGGTCACGGGCGGTCCTTCTCACTTGGCCGGACACGGATACCCTCGGTCGGCCTAGCCAATCCCCACTTTCCTTCGTTGAATGCCAAGCCGCGTTTAAGGGTCGAGGAGACATGTACAAGCCTGAGCCGCCAGCGCCGATTGTTTGATCATCACGGACTCTGTCAGTGATATAAATTCCTTCTAAATATTTACTCCCATCCCGCTCTGAAAGGCGGAGTAAATGGGTGCCTTGATGTGTATCTCCTTGGCGCACATTGGGGCTGGTGGATTGAGTCCTGTAAGACCAAACCAGTTGGAAAATGGTGCCATGAGAGTCCTGAACGACAGAAGCACAAATGCTCTGAGCCCAATTGTCAGGTCCCCAAGCATCAGCAACGATATCAAGCGCCGATTGAGAGATCTCTTGTGCGCTTGGTCGCCATTCTCCAGACAAGTTTCTGTAAGTCCAACCTTCCCAGCGGCCAGAGAAATCTGGAATTTTGAGGAGTGCATTGATCCAGCGCAATCGCCAGAGATAACGATTCAGAATGAAATAGGCTACTCCAGCGACGCCGGTAGCGGTGCTCAAATACTTCAGTCCATGCCACAAGTTTATGGGGCTCAAAAAGTTTGCCCCAGTGATTGTCACAGCCCATGCCAGCACCGCTGAGATGGCCAAGAAGGTTGTAGTAACCCTCGCGTTCTCTTTCAATTGACTCATCTTATTGATCGCGTCTTGGCGCAGAGTATCACATCTGCACTTGGATGCGTTGGTCTTTACTTCTGCTGAGGAAACCGCCGAGCGTAAGCCTTCTGGCTACACACCTCTAAAGATCGCATCCGCCATTCGTCGTCTTGTGTTTTGGGTTCGGTGCGCGCCACCGCAGGGTTGAGATGGGCAACCAGCAGTGATCGTCTCGGACGAACACGGCGTTCAAGATCAATAGAGTTCTGACAGGATCAATCCTGTATGGCCGACTATTTCGAAGCAGAACTGAGGAAGATGCAAGCAGGGCTGGAAAATAAACTCTGGCTAGATTACGTCATTGATCGGCTCACCGGTCGCCCTATTTGGAAATGTCAGGAGGTTTGATACTGAACCACCCAGATCAGGTCGGCTCAGGAGTAGCCGCCCGCAATCTATTGATTTTTCGAGTCGTTTCCGCTTGGACTCCGGCGACTGGCATTGGTTCAGCCTCACAGTGAAAGCCCGAGTTTGATTGCATAATCTCCGTTCGATTGTCTGATGTACTGCAATCCGCCGACACCCAGCAAGGCCTCACAAGTTCCGACTATGGGGCTGAACACCTCCACGCCTGTCCAACTACCGTAGGTCGAGTGCATCTCTCGGAGACTCGATTCGTACCGTTCAAAGATGGGTGAGAACCATGCTTTCTCGTTTATTAGCTTGGAGAACTGAGGAGCCATCTCCGCAACTGTTTTTCCAAGTCCATGGGCGTGTCCGACAAGGTAAGCCGAACGAACGAGAATCTTGCCAAAAGCATTCCGAATTTCACCTTCAGCGAGCTTCTGGTTACCGTGGAAACGGTATCCGTGGATCGATTCTTCGGCCTTCTCCTTAGCAGAGGAAAGCATTTCACACAGATGAGGCTCTAGTTCTCCGCAGTACGTGCGAATGCCCCATTGGGCACTGAGCCGGGAAGCAATGTATTCCATCCAGCAGGTGCGGGCAGTGCTGAAGGGATACTCGTCTTTCGAGCCCTTGCCGGTTGGCGAGCCAATATCCGGAAGCGTTCGTCTTTGTACCTCATTGTCGTGGGCGTGCGCGGATTCGTGGGCAAGCAAGTGCATTGCTCTGCTGTACATTTCGTGATCAGGGTCATCGAGTGCCCACGCCAATTCCGACTTCAGAACGATATAGGTCTTCACCACACCGTCACGAGCGACTGGAACAGCCCTCGCATAGTCTGTTCCGAACGCATCGCAAGTCGGACTTTGAGCTTGGAAACCTCGATCAATTTTGGCCAGATTCTCGTGGTAATCGTCCGCAATTGTCACCGAATCCAGCCCGCTCAGATCAAGTTGAGTGCCATAGAGCCGCATGAAAAAAACGACACTCTCCAGAATTCGCTGGGCGGTCTCTCGCGAGGGATATGACCCACTGATCGCCACCTTGACGTTTTGGGGCAGTGTCGAACTCTTGAGCAAGTCCTTAAAGGCTGCTCGGTAGGAATCTCTCATGACGGGTAGTTTCAGGATGGCAGATTCCAGCCCAGCACGGAGTTCTGATATCAGTAGAGTGTCATTACTGTTGTCACAGGGGAGAAGGGTACAGACCTTTGCTGAAGAAGAGATTCGGAGCAAGCCGCCTGTGCCTTGCTGGATCGTCGCTGAACTCGAAAGCGAGTGGAAAAGACTCGCGGAACAACAGGTCCGCAATCCGACCCCGTCGTCACTGTTCGTCACAACGGTATGCCTTCCCGGATTAGCTGAGCCTAGATGGCTGGCCGGAGGCTACTCTATGAGGTTCCTTCTATTCATCGCGTCGGTGACTCTTGTGAGTCACGTCATGGGGATACCACGCCCACAGACACCGATCAATCAGGTCCAGCATCAGAACACAATGCACAGACCGTGCCCGAACTCTCTAACCAGCCACAGGTGAACTGGGAAAAAGGCTACGGGTTCCGCTGAACCACTGCGGATGCGACCACAATGACAATCCAGAAAGTCTCCCGGCATGAGTGATATGCCGATTGTCGGGAGAAGCCGCCTCGCTGAAGCGGGGTCAAAATCCCTTAACGCGCCAGTCTCCTGAATGTCTGTGCACCTGCATTTTTCGCCCCTCAAAAACGAGTTGGTAGTGCCCCTCGGGGAGTTCAGCGGGAGCTTCGGCTATTTCAGCCTTCACATATTCGAAAACATCGAGACGAGGAATCGAGACCTTGACTGCCCGTACTACGCATGGCGATTGGACATCCGTTCCATGTAGAACTCCATGTACCAACACTGTTTCGCGGATGGATGCGTACAAGATGACCTCATTCCGAATTTCGGTTCAACCGAAATGGGTACATGAGGTCTGTTTAGACCCCCACCTCGACCCCTTGCTTGGTTGATATTGAAACGAGGTTAGCCTAAGGTTTTAACAGGGGATGTGATTTGCGTCACTCGGTTAGCAGCTTCCCCAAGAGCCGTTCTACCACTCCGCGTATATCGGCATCTCGTTAGGCTCACCCAACCTTATAGAAATCGCCATCAGCGGCGCGGACCATCTTGGTTTGAGGCTCTCGCTTCGCGGCTACTTCGAGTTCAGCCGAAACCTCATAGACGGCTTCTCGCAGCTTCTGTAACGCAGGACTGGTCTCAGGGATGTGGCGGCAGGTCTCTGCCAGACGCAGTGCAGAGTTTAGTACACCAATCACGGTGCTTGCATAGGGCATAGGCATACACAAGACTCCTTCGGGAAGGGATAAAGCGTACGGAAAGAAAAATACTCCCGCCATGACGGTTGTCAGAAGTGCTTTTGCTGCGCACATCGAATCATCTATAACATTATTGGAACGTGCTCTATGGTGACTGATTCGGCGGTAAAAAAGTGCCGGGTACTGGTCGTTGATGACGAACCGCTCCTCGCGGATTCACTCTGTCAAATTCTCAAGATGTTCGGGTACCAAGCCACGGTTGCCTATGGCCCTACGCAAGCTCTCGAATTTATGAGGACACATGGCCCGTGTGAGGTCGTCATCTCCGATGTCGTGATGATAGGGGACATGTCTGGAATCGACCTCGCAATCCAATTGAACACCCTGCTGCCTGACTGCAAAGTTCTGCTGATGTCCGGGAACAATTCCACAGCAGAGCTTCTGAAAATTGCTCAGCAGAAGGGGCACACGTTTGACGTTCTCGCCAAACCTGTACACCCCACAGAGATTTTGGAACGGCTCAAAACGATGATGGCCTAGTTTCGTTCCCTGCCTGAAAAGCTCAACAAACCACCCTAGGAATGCCCGAGAACAACCGGCGTCAGATTGGCTTCAGCGATGTAGCTTGTCATCGCTTGTGCCAACTGCGAATCGACTTCGTCCGCAATGACCATCACGTCAACCAGAAGCAGGCTGAAATCCACCTTTTGAAGATTATTCTGCAAGGTTTGGAAGATGCTGACTTGTAACATCCGCGACTCCTCAACCAACATGGCAGCCGTATATCCCTGTCTGCGTCTCATCCGACCATGTTCAGCAGCATCAAGTGAAGCCGAAGCATGAGTCCCCAGCGGCAGAGGGTTGCGGAGACGATGCACCAGATCGCGGAAGACCGCCGGCAGATGCGCGCATCTTTCACTTTGGTCCAGTCGAACAGTGATAAAGCTAGATTCGCGTTCCGCGCACATGCACCAATGATCTGATGCAGTTTTCGTCTCGCGCTCTAATATTGAGGCTACGGATTCAATCGAATTGATTGAACTATTTCGACCCTGCGCCAATCGCTTCCGGATCGTTTCGACAAGTGACCCCGGCTCCATTGGCTTCAACAGGACCTGATCGGTTTGAAGAAGGATTGCCGCAGTCGCTGCGGACATTTCTGGATAGCCGCTAAATATGAAGGTTGCAGCATTAGGGTGCGAGTTTCGCATCGCGCTCGCAACCGTTAGCCCGTCGCCGTGATTTGGCATATGCAAGTCAGTCAACAGAGCATCGAATGTCTGAGAGCCAATTTGCATCAATGCTTCATTGACATCCGCCGCCGTGACTACATCGAATCCGCTAAATTGAAGCACCATACCGAGAGTATCCCGGTTTGCTTTATCGTCGTCTACCACTAGGATTCTTGCCTTAACTGGTGTTGCGGTACCTGTAGGCACCTCATTTTGAGGATGGGACATCGCGTTCTTTCTTCCGAACCATTGAACTTCTGCCGGAGTCTACCTTCACATTGACATTTATTGAGAGTAAAAGCTGGTCATAATAGCTCATATAGGGCCTTCCACTTTCTGGAAATCTGCTAACTGACCTGACGCGGCACGTTGACCTCCGCTATGAACGATCTTCGCTCGTATTGGTTGGTGCACGGAGCAGGAATGATCGCACGCCATCCTCGGGCTGGCAAAGCGAAAAAGAGAGCCGAACAGGACGATCTAGCGAGTGCTGATATTCACGCCCAGCAGGATTTCAGGAACCCTTGGTGCTCTTTGTGACGGGGCGTGCCTGCACCGTGACCAATGACTTCCCCTACTGACACTCCGCTTCGCAAACGAAGGCAAAATGCACATGTGCCTTCCGGCATGGATGCGGCAGGAGACAGGCTCCGCTGACAAGGTTCAACTCAAGATGATCCGTGCGGTCATTGTCGATGATAACGCTTTGGCGCGACACAAGTTGCGACAGCTAGTGAAAGACAACCGTGACGTGGAGATTGTGGGAGAATGCGCTACTGGGGCTGAGACGATTGAGTTGGTACGACTGGCAAAGCCGGAACTTCTTTTTCTAGATGTTGGCATGCCGGAGATGAGCGGCTTCGAGGTTTTAGAACTTCTGTCTTCCGATACAGACCGTTGTCCTTCTGTGATCCTTGTGGCCGATACGGATGAGTACGCGGTTCGCGCCTTCGAAGTAGGGGCAGTTGACTACCTGCTGAAGCCATTCGCACGTGAGAGGCTGGACACCGCCGTTCAGCGGGCGCGGGATCGGCTTGACACGGATTATACGCAGAAAGAGGAGCCTGCGAAGAAGCAAGAGGAGCGTGCCTATTCAGACAGATTGGTCTTCAAATCACGAGGCCAAATTCTATTTCTCCCTGCGAGGGAGATTCGATGGATCAAAGCGCAGGAGAATTATGTGCGAATAAATACTGGCAGTGACTCCTACATGTTGAGGGAGACAATCTCAAGCGTGGAAAATCGACTGGACTCGAAGTTCTTCTTGCGTGTTCATCGCTCCGCCATCGTGAACCTCCTTCATGTTAAGGAAGTGAAAAACACCCCAAGTGGCGACTCGACTGTGGTACTCAAGAATGGTCAGAAGGTGCCGATGAGCCGCAAATATAGGTCGGTACTGGAAGCGCTGATCAAATCCCAATGATCTGGAAGACTCCGGAGCTTCGGAGGTGCCACGAGATGCTGAGCCGCTCAAAGTTGGATTGAGCGGTCTCAAGCGTAGGGAATCCTGTAAACGACGGAATCGTATTTGGGACTCGTACGTTTCGCGATGACCTCGCCATGAAGACTCTCAGCACGGGCGCAGTGCTGCCGGTGAATCAGCGAGTCCGGATTCCCTCGACTGCAAGTCCGAGTCCACGAATCCTAAAGTGTCTGGCAATGTTGTTTAGTTCTCGGTTCCGAGTCTCCGGGTTCTGGTGTTTCCAAGGTTTCGGAGGCATTTTGTTGCGGACCTGAGCTTTCCTCAGGGGAGTTCGCGTCTGCAACGACGAGCAACGCTCGAACTCTTTGGAGTCGTCGAATCTCATCGTCAATGTCGGCAAGGATGTTTTTCACTTCCATGGAGGTCGTATATCAAGCCATGCCAGATTCGGCCAAGGTAATCGTTTCTATACCATTGGTAACCGAGCACCTGATTGGACAAGTCTGATTGCCCTGACAAAAAAACGGACTGATTTTTTGCAGTATTAGATGGTGTGGACGACCGCACGAGGATCACCGCCTGTTTTCGATCAGGAACAGAGCAGTCATCCATACGTATGCGAGAGCCAAGTGGAGCCAAAATCCATACCTTTTCAAAAATGGACGACTATCTACGTATTCGGCCAGTATCGACCGGAAGCCAAGCCATACGAGTGCAGCAAGGAGTGGCGGCATGACAACGAGAATAAGCAGTTGCCCTGACCAGTACATCGGTGCACGCCCTCGAGTTAAACCGCACGATAGCAGACGCTCTCTCCGCCTATGCGGAAATCTCTGTTTTTCGACTCGAAAACACGTCTTGATAGAAACTCCCTACGGCGGGAGCGCTTGTTTCAAGCCGCGATCCAAGACAAGAGGAGGGCAGAAGAAAGTGGTAATCGACATCTGGCAAACGAGATCGAGGAAAGAATTCAAGAGTTGGGCCGAGCCAGAATCAAGGTTCCACGTGAGGGATTGAAGGGCTGATCCGAACTCTTGGTCCGAGTTGACTCGCATACCAAATCAGTTCTCGGAAGGCCGATCAAGTTTCGCCCAACGCGGAGAGATTTGCTGAGATTCGTATCCAACGCTTAACCCTTGGGTTGGAGTGCCATGCCGAAATGTCACACAAAGGCGACATGATCTGCGCTTTCTGGCGACATTCCTCCTATTCAACCCTAGAAATTGGAGCAATTTTATCGATGCGTATCGAGCCGAGTGAATGGAACTGAACTGCCAAACTCTGCGCTCTGGTCGGTCCTAGCTTTGAACCCCAATTCAGAAATGAATTTGGACCCTAGTATACCCGCACAGGAACCCCAATGTTTATAGGGTTCTGCAAAGCCAAGGCAGAACGCTGCGGATTGCGTTATCCTTCCTGCAAACCAGACCATCCGCTAAAGCAGCTTCCGGTTGAACGCGGCACTAAGATGACAACGAAACTAGAGAGAACAATATGCGCGAAGTCGCAGTAGAGATACCAGATCCAGATGTACTGCTGCAACTCACTCCAGAAGAACTCGGAGCCAAGCTGCTTTTCCTGATTCGGAAACGTAATCCTAATGGCGAGAAGTTCAACCCGTATAACTACAACTTGGAACTTTGGAACTACAACACCCTTCCGGGCAGTGAGCCGCCCTATGGGTCAGAACTCCGGGAGAAGATTACGCTCGCTCTCAACGAGGCGTGGGGCTGGCTAATTGCGCAAGGGCTTGTGATTCTGGCTATGGAGACTATCTCTCCAGACTGGTATCACCTGAGTCGTCGCGCCTTGGCATTCGAAGACCCCAAGGATTTCGCCAAATTTGCAGTCGCACGAATGCTACAGAAGGAGGTTCTCCATCCTCGAATAGCCAACGTGGTCTGGCAGGCGTTCATGCGTTCCGAGTTCGACACCGCCGTGTTTCAGTCGATGAAGGCTGTCGAAGTCTCGGTCAGGCAGGCATCTGGTCTTCCTGAAAGCTTGGTTGGGGTCCCGCTAATGAGAAAGGCATTTGATCCAGAAAGTGGGAAGCTCACTGACATGCAGGCGGAGAAGGGCGAGCGCGAAGCGTGTTCTGGCCTATTTGCAGGTGCAATTGGCATGTATAAGAACCCACAGTCACATCGCGATGTGAATCTGGATAATCCAGCTGAAGCAGTCGAGATCATAATGATGGCAAACAACCTGCCCAGAATTGTTGAAGTTCGAGCAAAATTGGCGACAGCTACCGCGCCGTAAGCGAGAGTTGAAGATGAGGACACCTCAGGAAAAGGGCGATGCTCTTGAAATAGCAGTTGCGGCCATTGAACATCACATTCTTTCAACGTCGCCCTCGCTTCGTGAAAAGACATTTCTCATTGAGAGCAAAAAGATCATTCAGGTCGGCGGAGTTCATCACGAGATCGACGTCTTCGTAAGAATTGATCTGGGCGGCGGGTATACATCTACTTTCATATTTGAATGCAAGAACTGGGAAGCCGCAGTCGGCAAGAACGAAATCATTGTTTTCGCTGAGAAGATCGCCGCAGCCCAAGCGCAGCATGGATTCTTCGTCGCAAAGTCGTTTACGAAGGATGGAGAGGCTCAAGCTGCTTTGAACCCGCGCGTTCGACTGGTGATCGCTTCAGAGCACCATCCTGCTGGCGGGATTCTTCCTGATGGCTTTCACACAATGATTCAGATCCCGCTGCACGTAGAAACCGCCTTTCACAAAGGAGACGGCAACACTGAACTGAAGACTATCGATATACCAAAGGCTGTCGCCGCGCTCCGAGGAGAAGCAATCAACCTCGGCGACTACTTGGTGCAATGGGCGGATGAGGCGGCAAATGCTGACTCGCTGAAGTTCCAATCCGGTGGCTGCCCAGCAGGGGATTACGAGCGAAGCACCAGCGTCCGACGCGACTACGCCAAAGGAGAGTTCATAGTAGATGGAATGGAGATTGCTTGGGCGGAACAGCTCGTCCGTTACAACGCAAGGATCGTGAGACCTGCCGTCATCTCTCACTTTGAGGTCCGCACTCGTGGTCGAGTCGTATCGCTAGCTCCCGTTCACTTGCCCGTGGGCGGAGCAATGGAAATGAAACTTATCTATCACTAGACGCGTTACAAATTGTTCGCGATGACGAATACGCTGATCCTGATGAGGAGTGCTGTTTCGATTCAGCCGAGAACCTGAAGGAGCTGCCCGACCTCCGCCGGATTGCGCTTGTGTTCCCTCAGGACCAAAGTGATCACAACTCGGCCCTCGCCATTGCAGCGATGTCATCGATGGATATCGAGCCGTGAGTTGAACTGACCTGCCAAATTCTGCGCTTGATCTGCGCTCCGGTCTAGAATTTGGACTCAAAGAAGCACGAAAAATGCGTCTGTACCTGAAATTGACCCCCGGGGTCCGGACAACTCGGGCAGCCTCTAGCGGTTGGCAAATGGTTGGCAATTCGAACTACAAACCCATGCAAACTTGTGCTAACCGGTAAACACTCAAGGTGACGGTATCAGGGGCTTCTTCAGTGAGTTGTGCCAATTCAGTCAAGCCGATGCAAACTACTCTAAATTGCCCGAATTGCCCTTTCACGGCGATAACACGGGTTCAAATCCCGTCGGGGACGCCAAATTGATTAATTTGGTATTTTGGCTCCTCGCAGCCGGGACTACTTCGGGACCAGGCAACTTTCGGTAGAACCCTCCGGCAATCGCCGCCTCGACGGCAAGCTCCTTCGGCTTTGAAGAGATCTCTGTCTCCAGTGCTTTATCTGCCGTCCCGGTTGTGCGGACAATGGAGGCCCGTCGCAGCTGGAGCTTGATCTCAGCATGCTTGAACCGGTCTCCGCGGCGGCTTGCGCTGCTTTGTTCGGCTGGTTCACAGGTACTACGGCGCAGTCCGATTTCTCAAGCCCATGCGCGTCCGTCGTGGGGCTATTTGCCTTCACGGACCGGCCTTGCGCTAAATGCGAGAGCGTTGAAGATCACCGGTTCTCATCCATGTTGTTTCTTAGCGTGCGTCGGTCCTAAGACTACGCAGGACTGGACAGCCATTCGCGTGGGATGGCCGATACTCGGCCAAGCGGTTCGCGAGCCCATGCTAATTCCAATTCAAATCCCATTCGCCGATGAGCTTCAGAAATAAGTGCCGGAATTGATTCATCTGCATTTGCGAGATCCTGGTCCAAAGAACACCGGATGCGCGCAACACGCACGGGATCCCCGCCGCGATTAGCTTCACCGTCCCTGAAACCTTCTTCATCAAGTGATGGATCGAGATAAGTAAGTCACCTGTGCAATCGTGTGCGCGGATCGGCCTTGAACTCTGTGAAATCGATGCACGTGCACCGCTACACTGTTGCTACGTTTGCTCCGGCATCTCGGTCGCAGTCAATGCCCTGACCCCGATCGGAGCTCAAGAAACAAATATACCCACCCTCTCTGTCGCTCTGGAATGGCGCAGGCCACCCTCGAGATTCGTTGCGCTTCTAAGTTGACGTTTGGTTTGGCATATCTTGTGGCGAGTTTCGTCCCGCATGCAAAGCGTTCAAAACGGCGGACTAAGGCTGGTTTTCATCGGCATTCTTCTGGCAGTCGCATCTGCCGGATGCCGCAAGAAAGTGCAGAACGTTGAACAGCCCGCATCCATGGGGGGACAGATTCATCCGTACGATGGGGCCATCGAGAAAGATGATGGGCAGTGGGTGAGGGCGACGAAAGACTACGCAAACACCCGTTACAGCTCGCTGGATGAGATCAACACGGGGAATGTCGCGAATCTAAAAGTTTCATGGACTTTCAACACCGGCGTGCCGCGCGGACAGGAAGCGGCTCCCATCGTCGTGAACAACACGATGTATGTTGTAGCGCCATGGCCTAACAAGCTCTTTGCTCTCGATCTGACGAAGCCGGGGGCACCGCTCAAATGGAGCTTTGATCCGAATCCCTCACGCGCTGCGAAGGGAGAGGCATGCTGCGACTGGGTGAATCGTGGAGCAGTCTACGCCGACGGCAAGATTATCTACAACACGCTTGACGGCTTCACGATTGCGCTCGATGCCGAAAGCGGGAAGCTGCTTTGGCGAACGCACCTGGCTGACATCTCGAAAGGCGAGACCATCACCATGGCGCCGATGGTGGTGCGCGACAAAGTCTTCGTAGGTAACAGCGGCGGTGAATACGGCGTGCGCGGCTGGATCGCGGCGCTTGGCACCAAGGATGGGAAGCTCATCTGGCAGGCTTACTCGACGGGGCCTGATAAAGACGTGTTGATCGGCGACAAGTTCAAACCGTTTTACTCAAGTGATAAAGGAACGGACCTCGGCGTGAAGACCTGGCCGCCGGATGCATGGCGAATTGGGGGAGGAACGGTTTGGGGATTTTTGTCCTACGATGCGTCCACGAACCTGATCTATTACGGAACAGCAAATCCTGGACCATGGAATCCGGAGGTTCGGCCCGGCGATAACAAGTGGACCTCCGGGGTGTTTGCGCGCGATGCGGATACCGGTCAGGCAGTGTGGTTCTACCAGATGTCTTCGCATGACCTTTATGACTGGGATGGCATTAACGAAAATATTCTGCTCGATCTGCCCTGGCAGGGCTCGAAGCGCAAAGTGCTCGTAAGGGCCGATCGCAACGGCTATATCTACGTCATCGACCGGACTACTGGACAGGTGCTCTCGGCGACTCTTTATGTGTACAGCACGACCACAACCGGAGTCGATCTGCAAACGGGAGCGTTGCAGCGTGATCTCTCGAAGGCGCCGAAAACAGGACAGGAGATTCGCAATATCTGCCCTACCGCGCCTGGAGCAAAGGATTGGCAGCCCTCATCCTTTTCGCCGCGAACGGGGCTCCTCTATATCCCGCACGAAAACATGTGCGCCGATGAGGAGGCTGAAGAGGCGAACTACATTCAGGGCACCCCCTATGTCGGCGTCACGGATCGCTTCTACGCGGGCCCCGGCGGCAATGAAGGCGAGTTGATGGCATGGGATCCCGTCGCAGGAAAGAAGGTGTGGACAGTTGCAGACAAGTATCCGCTATGGAGCGGAACCCTCGCCACTGCCGGCGATGTCGTATTTTACGGAACGATGGACGGATGGTTCAGAGCCGCGAATGCGCGAACTGGGCAGACTCTCTGGCAATTCAAGACCGGCTCAGGAATCATCGGGCAACCGGTCACGTATCGTGGTCCCGACGGGAAGCAATACGTGGCGATTTTGTCAGGTATAGGCGGCTGGCCGGGTGCGATCGTTGCCGGGAATCTGGATACGCGCGATGGCAATGCTGCAGGCGGGTGGGGTAACGCTCTCAGCGATCTGAAAAACGTCACCACGCCGGGAGGGACACTTTATGTGTTTGCGCTTCCGTAGAGTTGTACTCTTTTTTCCATTTATATGGACCCTGGTGGCCAGCGCAGCGCCTTTGAGATTCTGCGCGGACCCGGACAACCTGCCCTTCTCGAATCGAGAGAGTCGCGGATTCGACAATCAAATTGCGGTGCTTGTCGCGCATGCGGTGCGTCGCGAGCCTGTCTTCGTATGGACGCGAAACGGGCGTGGATTCATTCGCGAACAATTCAATCGCAACACCTGCGATGTGCTGATGAGCGTTCCGGAACAGATGCGTGGCGTTTTGACAACGGCTGCGTACTATCACTCGGCGTATGTGTTCGTGACGCGCAAGCGGGAGCATCTTCAGATTGCATCCTTTGATGATCCGCGTCTGAACGGGCGCAAGATCGGGCTGCAGGCCCTGGAGGACAATCTCTCGCCTCCGTCACTCGCTTTGATACGAACTGGACACGCCGCGCAACTGGTCGGGATGAATTCTTTCGGCGCGCACGGGGGAGACATCATGCGGGCTGTTGCTGAGGGACGCCTTGGGACAGCGGTAGTGTGGGGTCCGCTCGCGGGATATTTCACGAAGCAAAACCATCTCGCCCTCACGCTGACACCGGTGGATCCGCTGGTGGATGTGTCCGGGATTCCATTTTCTTTCTCGATTGCGATGGCGGTTCACAAGCGCGATGAGCGGTTGCGCGATGAATTGAATGAGGCGCTGGCGAAGCTGCAGCCTAGAATCAGCGAACTGATTGCGGCGTTCAACGTGCCGACCTTGCCGATGAGGGAACCGCAATGAAGCCGATTGCGTTCATTTCAATTCTTGCTACTGCGCTGGTTCTCGCGGGATGCAAACGCGAACAGCGGGTATTTGATCCCGGCCCATCGGGATCGAAGATCGCAAACGGAGTTGCGGTGAACGAGGTCCACGCGGGCGGTCCCCTCACAGTTCCTGACCACGGCGCGTACGATCAGAGCGCTTATGCGGTGGGAGAAGGAAAAAGACTCTTCAGCGCCTTCAATTGCGTGGGTTGTCACAATCACGGCGGCGGTGGTATCGGTCCGGCGCTGATGGATGCCGAGTGGATCTATGGAAGCCACCCGGAGCAAATCTACTCGAGCATTGTGCAGGGAAGGCCGGACGGCATGCCCAGCTTTGCGGGCAAGATTCCGGATTACCAGGTTTGGGAGCTGGTGGCCTATGTCCGTTCCCTGAGCGGACAGTTGCCGGCCGATGTAGCGCCTGGACGGTCTGATGAAATTCAGGTGAAGAAAGCAGAGCAGGCAAAGAAGGAAGAGCATCCGCCTGACGAGACTCCACAGCCGATGGAAAAGGAGAAGCCATGATGATTGGCACCGTTCCCGGCTTCCCCGGCAATCAGACATCCCTCAACCCGGTAGGCCCCGCAGCGCAGCACATCGAATCCGAGTTCGCGTTGATCTTCTGGATTACCGCGTCGGTGTACTGCATCGTCCTGCTCGCGCTCGTCCTTTATGTGGTGCGCCGTAAGCACAGTCTGGGTGAGATGCCGGAGCCGCTGCCGACGGATCTCAGTAGCGATCGGCGGGCGCAACGCGTCGTAGGCGGGGCGATGATCGTCACCGTTGTCCTGCTTTTTACCATTATGGTCGGCAGCTTCGTGACCGGGCATGCGCTTGGCAGTATGAATCGCGAGAGTGCATACACGATTGATGTATATGGGCACCAGTGGTGGTGGGAAGTGCACTATCCGAACGACGAGCCTGACAAAACCGTCGTGACCGCCAATGAATTGCATGTGCCGGTCGGCGTGCCGCTGCGGATCCACGGCACTTCGCGTGATGTGATCCACAGCTTCTGGGCGCCAAACGTGCACGGAAAGCGAGACCTGATGCCGGGCTACGACACCGACATAGTGATGCAGGTCGATCAGCCGGGCCGTTTTCGCGGTCAGTGCGCTGAATATTGCGGCGAGCAGCACGCGCACATGTCTTTCTACATGGTTGCCGAATCGAAGCAACAGTTCAATCAGTGGTTGGAAGATCAGGCAAAGAGCAGCTTCGAACCTGTCAGCCAACAGACAGTTCGGGGACAACAGGTCTTTCTGTCGCATGCATGCGTCATGTGTCACACCATCCGTGGAACTGCGGCTGGCTCGCGGGTCGGCCCTGACCTGACCCACCTGGCGAGCCGGCAAACGATTGCCGCCGGGGTGCTGCCCAATACAACTGGCAGTCTCGCTAAGTGGATTTTGAATGCCCAATCGATCAAGCCCGGTTGCCGGATGCCGCCCAACCAAATGTCTGGTAATGAACTGCGGGATTTGGTCGCATATCTCGAGACCCTGAAATGATTACGACGACCCCTACCGGAAACACGGCTGAATTGACCGAGCAGGAACGCGCACAAGCAGCGCGGCTCGAGGCGGTATGGAGCGAGCCGGGAGGTTTCTGGGGCTGGTTCAAAGCCGTGCACCATACAACCATCGGCAAACGATATGTGGTGACGGCTTTTGCGTTTTTTCTGCTGGCGGGACTGCTGGCTGGAGTGATGCGGCTGCAACTTGCTTTTCCCGAAGCGCACATACTCACCAATGACAAGTACAACCAGTTCTTCACGATGCACGGCAGCACGATGATGTTCCTCTTTGCTGTCCCCATGATGTTTGAGGCGCTTAGTGTCTACCTCGTGCCCCTCATGGTGGGAACGAGGAGTATCGCGTTTCCCCGCTTGAACGCTTACAGCTACTACCTGTACGTATTTGGCGGCCTGATGTTCTACGTCGCGTTCTTGTGCAACACAGGTGCGGACCGCGGCTGGTTTTCGTATGTGCCTCTGGCAGGGCCTGACTACGGTCCGGGCAAGCGGCCAGATTTCTGGGCGCAGTTGATCACATTCACCGAGGTCTCCGCGATTGCGGTGGCGGTGGAAGTCATTGTCACGGTCTTCAGGCTGCGGGCGCCGGGTATGTCACTCAATCGCATTCCCATCTTTGTCTGGGGACAGGTCACGGTGGCCTTCATGGTGCTCTTTGCGTTGCCGGGAGTGGTGCTTTCAAGCACGATGCTGCTGCTGGACCGAACCTGCAACACGCAGTTCTTTAATCCCGTGGTGGGCGGAGATGTGCTGCTCTACCAGCATCTTTTCTGGTGGTTTGGGCATCCGGAGGTCTACCTAATTTTCATCCCAGGGACGGCTGTGATTTCTACGATCGTTACGACATTCAGCCGCAGGCACGTTTTCGGATATCTGGTGCTGGTTTTATCTCTTGTAGCGACGGGCTTCATGGCATTTGGCCTTTGGGTACATCACATGTTTGCGACGGGAATTCCCCAGATCGCAGAAAGCTATTTCACTGCGGCCAGCATGATGATCGCAATTCCTACGGGGGCTCAGATCTTCTGCTGGATCGCAACTATTGCAACCGGAAAGGTCGTCCTAAAAACGCCAATGTGGTGGGCGATTGGCTTCTTTTTCGTCTTCATCATGGGTGGGATGACGGGAATCTTTGTTGCCTCAGTGCCGGTGGACCTGCAGGTGCACGATACATATTTCGTTGTGGCTCATTTTCACTACGTTCTCATCGGCGGAGCCGTGTTTCCTCTGTTTGGAGCGTTTGCGTATTGGTTCCCAAAGGTCACCGGCAGAATGATGAGTGAGACGCTCGGACAGATCACTTTCTGGCTGTTCTTTGTCGGTTTTAACATAACGTTTTTCCCCATGCACCTGGTTGGAATTCGGGGCATGCCGCGGCGCGTATATACCTATCCGGCCAACATGGGATGGACAACGCTGAACCAGATTGAGTCACTCGGGTACGTACTGCTTTTTGTCGCCGTGTGTGTCTTGCTGGTGAATGTATTTCGGTCGATGCGTACCGGTGCGCCGGCTGGGGCGAATCCGTGGAAGGCGGGAACGCTCGAATGGGGAGCGACATCTCCTCCTCCGCCTTATAACTTCCTTCATTTACCAACCGTAAACGGGCGAGAAGCGCTGTGGGACGCTGCGCCAAACCAGCCTGTGGTGGGCGGTCTGGATGAGGATGCTCGATCGTTTCTAACAACGCGAACCCTGGACGCGGAACCGGCCACGCGCGACGAGTTTCCAGGGCCGACCATCTGGCCCTTTCTTGCGGCGGTGGCAACGACGATCGCATTTGTCGGAAGTATCTTCACGCCTTGGGGCATCACTCTGGGGTCAATCCCTGTGGCAATCACCTTGATTGGCTGGTTCTGGCCGGAAAGACAAGCGGCAGAGCGACGGCGTGCGAGGGAGATATGGCAGAGCGAGTAGACCGCCCCGTCCTCGATGTTTCGGGTCTGCCGACTGTCGCGTTCGGTATCCACAGCATTACGTGGTGGGGCGTTCTGGGAATGATGGCGGTGGAAGGCACCGTGTTCCTATTGATGATCGCTTCATACTTTTACCTTCATTCGCGCGTTTCGGAGTGGCCGCCTCATCGCAATCCGCCTGACCTTTTTTGGGGTTCTCTAAATTTGGGCCTTTTTCTTATCAGCACGATCCCAAGCGAGTGGTACCGTCGACGCGCGCGCAAAGGCGATCTTCGCGCTGTCCAGATTGGCCTCGTAATCGTGTCATTGTTCGGAATTGCCAATGTGGTCGTCCGCTATTTCGAGCTTCGGCACCTCAACACCGACTGGAGCATCGATGCATACGGTTCGGCCGTATGGACGTTGATCGGCCTGCATGTGCTTCACCTCTTGACCGACCTGGTGGACACGATTGTTCTCACGGTTCTGTTCTTCACTACGTTGGTCGAGGGGAAGCGCTTTCAGGATGCGGAAGAGAACGCGGCGTATTGGTACTTCGTCGTGGCCTTCTGGATCCCGATCTACCTGGTCATCTACTGGGCGCCGAGGTGGCTCCATGCGTGATTCCCGCCCCGTGACGGAGCCTGCTCCCGCCGAAAAGCGAAGCGATGCGTGGTTGTGGACGGGATTGCTGCTGGGACCGGTGGCAATGGGCATCAATACGGTTGTTGGGTACACTGCTGCGCACTGGACTGTCGATACTGCCCGGAAAGCGCCTTCCTTTCTGATATCGGCGATCGACTTTTGTCTCTGCTTCTTGGCGTTCTTCATCTCGCTCGCGATGCATCGGCGATTCCAGGATGCAGAAGATGATGCTCCAATCGACGGACGGAGGCAGTTCATGGCAAAGCTGGCCATGGCGCTCTCACTGCTCTCCGCTTTGCTCGTCCTAGCGGGTACTCTCGCGCTGATCACGTTGCATCCTACGGATTAATCAATATGGTCGCTGCACCCAACCTCTTTGCCGCTCCTCTTTTCGTCAGTTCCTCGGTGCGGAGCTTGTCTTGGAGTTGGGAACCGGCAATCGTTTTGCCGCTGAACGTTTTCGCAGTCACTTACATTTGGGGAGCGCTGCGCAGGGGCCGTATGACACTGCTGCGCTGGCGTCATGCCAGCTTTGCCACGGGATGGATAACGCTGTTCCTTGCGCTTACGTCGCCGCTGCACGAACTCGGAGAGCGGCTCTTCAGTGCCCATATGCTGCAACACGAGATCCTGATCCTGGTTTCGGCGCCGCTCATTTCTGCGTCGCATCCGGGGGCCACCCTGCTGTGGGCTTTTGCTCCGCGGCATCGGAATGGAATCGGCAAATGGGTGCGGCGCGTCGAGAATTCGCGACTCTTTTGCCTAGTGACAGCACCGCTGAACGCGTGGATATTGGAAGCCGCAGCGCTTTGGCTGTGGCATATCCCATTTCTTTACCAGGCAACACTCGAATCGGACTGGGTACACGCGGCACAACACATCAGTTTTCTGGGCACCGCCGTACTGTTCTGGTCGGCGCTCTACGGAGTGGGCCGATCAGCAATGAGATATGGCGCTGCCACCTTTTACGTGTTCGGGGCGGCAGTCCATTGCAGTGCGCTTGGTGCTCTCCTCACATTTTCCAGGGTCCTCTGGTATCCGGCGTATGCGAACACAACCGGCGCGTGGGGGCTTACGCCTCTTCAGGATCAACAGCTCGGCGGCGCGATCATGTGGGTGCCTTCAGGTGGAGTCTTCATGATCGTTGCCATGGTCTTGATGGCGCAATGGCTATCCGAATCGGACCGAAGGCTTAGACTGGGCTCCCTGTTTGCTCTACAAGAGAAGAAGCAATAGATGAGATGGTTCCGGTTACTAGGGGCCCGATAGGCCACTTGGCCGTGTTGTCGCCTGCGTTCCTATGCACACCGTCTGATCTGCCGTTCAGGAGAGAGCGGAACGCTCGCGTTGAGACTCGTCGGAGCTCTGCGCCCTAGTCATTCGGGTACGTGAGCTCTGAATCGCTGAAATGCTTTCCGATGCTCTACGATCTGTCAGGGATGTTGGAGTTGGGAGTTGCTCCCGTTCTTTCACGGCGTTAACAAGGGTTCGATCTAGGCGAGGACGCCTGGCACTCGGATGCTGGAAGAGGCCGCTTAGACTTGAGAATGTCTGCGAAAGAATGAGATCACGGTGTGGGCGTCGAAGTTACTTGGATTCCCATGTTCTCCGAACGATGTATGAATGACCACTTCCCCGCCGGCGCCATTGATTCTCTTCGCAAATACGTCCTCATTTTGTGAACGCCGAACGACGCGATCGGACTCGGATGCCCATAATTGAATTGGGATCGCCACGAACTTGGATGGCGAAGTGAGCAACGGATCGAAGCCTGATGTTGCGGCAGTGTAGCCGGTGGAAGATTTAAACCCGTATGCAGCCTGAATCGTCGGCACAAATGTTCGCTCGGCATACATCGCAGCAAGGTTGCAAACAGGGTATATGCCAACCACCGCTTGAGGCTTGAGAGCGCCGTGAGCGATGGCATTCCACATGACGATCCCCCCCATGCTCTCGCCGATGACAAATGGTTGAGGCTCGAGATTGAGTTTGGAGTGCCAGAGGGCCTGCAGGTTTATCAGGTCGTCGGTGCATTCTTCATTGCCCCAGCAGGCGAGATTACGATCGTCCGTTGCAATGACAATGAACCCAGCCTGAACGAGATCATGGATGAAAAAGCTTTGGCTAGCAGTCGTTAAGAGCGCTTCGATCTCCTGTCCAAAACCGTGGTTGTATATGATCCACGGCGACTGGGCGGCAGGATTGTAGGAGGTCGGAAGAACGGCCCAAGTAGATACCCCGTTAACGTCGGGAGCCCGCAGAATGCTCGCGCTGGGAATTGGCGAGATGTTGTGATGTACCGTGCCGCACCCCGACATCAAGCCGATACAAAATAGAGCCAGTACCCGTCTTTTCACCGTAACGCGAGAATAGCATTCATGCTGTTTCTCTGACTATTTCAGGATAGTGGGGTTGTACTGCGCGCCGGAGAGGATGCTGTCGAGGATTTGCTGGGTGCGGGCGGGGCAGGCTCGGCCTTTGTCAGGGGTAAAGTTGTCGTGCTCGGATTCGATGAGGGGGAGCGGCTCGGTGGGACCGGGGATTTGGTTCAGGGCTGTCCAGATACCTGCGGGAGGCGAGACGGTGTCGATGAAGCCCATTCCCGCCATGAATGGAGCCTTGATGCGCGCGGCGAAGTTGACTGGGTCGAAATAGAGAGCGGTCCCCATCGCTTTGGGATTGTCGGCGGGCAAGTTGGGGAAGCCAGCCTTGCGGCCGTGCAGATCGCCGTTGGTATCGGCGCCTGCTGGAACGCAGATGAGAGCAGCGGTGATCTTATCTGGGCGAAGACCGGCGAGCGCGAAGCTCTGCTGTCCGCCTTGGCTTCCTCCGATCAGCACGATGGTCTTTCCATCCCAGTCGGGCCGGGTGAGCAGGTAGTCGAGAGCGCGTGAGTCGCGAAGATACATGGTGAGGAAGTAGGACTTTTCACGGTCGGTGTTGCCGATGGCGACGTAGGACTTCGGGACATCTCCCGAGGGATCGGAGGGGAGTTTGTCGTGCGCGTCTACGTTGATGACGAGCCAGCCGTCGGAGGCGCGCTGTGCAGCCCAATGCGGATCGAGCGCGTAGATTCCTGCGTACTGAAGCTGAACGATCGCGGGGAATTTGCCAGGCTTGGCTGGCTTGGCGATATAGCCGTGGGCTTTGGATCCGAGCGCGTCGAGAGAGAAGATGCTCTCTTCGATGCCGGGGATGTCGCATGTGACGGGCGTCAGGCTTGGATTGATGGAGACTTTTGCCTGGGCGGCGAGTTTCGCATCCCAGAATGCGTCGAAGTCGGCCGGGCGCGGTGTGGAGAGCGTGAGTTTGGTAGGAGAGACAGCGGCTCCGACTGCGTAGAGGCCGTTGTTGCGGCCTGTATTGCCGCCGGTGAATGCGGGAGTGGCGCCGTGGTTGGGCTCCGATGTGGCAGATGGAGCGTCGCTCTTCGCGGCGTGGTTGTCCGAGAGGGTTGCGTAGGGCTCTATGGCGACGTAGATCATCTCCGGCTGATCTGCGATGATTTCGATCCTGTCGCGGCCCGAGGTCAGATCGAGTTTGCCTTCTTTGAGGACCTCTTTGTTGTTGCGGCGAATTGTCCACTTGTAGGCATAGGTCGGCGAAGTGGGACCGGGCGAGACGATCCAGCCGACGGTGTCGCCAACCTCGTAGAGGCCGCTGGCGTGGTAGGGGCGAAAGGCGAGTTGCTGCACTGGAGGCGT
>Ga0105240_10001420_pt1 | contig 41051 bp, 37 predicted proteins | sample KBSC54metaG_FD_80426 | JGI IMG/M metagenome (GOLD analysis project Ga0105240, IMG submission 80426) | Corn rhizosphere microbial communities from Kellogg Biological Station, Michigan, USA - KBS C5-4 metaG | ecosystem: Host-associated > Plants > Roots > Rhizosphere > Soil | place: Michigan, USA... | reverse complement strand
GCCGCCGGTGACGTCCTGGATGTTGGTGTAGGTATCGAGATCGGCCAGTCCGCCCGTGCCGGTGCCATTGAACAGGTTGACCGTCACCGCCGCTGCAGAAGTCGCGTAACTCACCCGGTTATGCGTGCCGCCACTGCCGTCGAACTTGTTGGCTGCCGCGCTGGCCACGAAGGTGTCGTCGCCGGCGCCGCCGGTGACGTCCTGGATGTTGGTGTAGGTGTCGAGATCGGCCAGTCCGCCGGTGCCTGTGCCCGCCACCAGGTCGACCGTCACCGCCGCCGCCGAATTGACATAGCTGACGCGATTGTGCGTGCCGCCGCCGCCGTCGAATTTGTTGGCCGCCGCGCTCGCCACGAAGGTGTCGTCGGCCGAACCGCCGGTCACATCCTGGATGTTGGTATAGGTGTCGCCGTTGGCCAGGCTGCCTGCGCCGCCGCTGCCGGTGCCGAGGAACAGGTCGACGGTTTCCGACACCGTCGAATTGGTGTAGCTGACCAGGTTATGGGTGCCGCCGCCGCCGTCGAATTTATTGGCCGCCAGGCTGGCGATGAAGATGTCGTTGCCTGAACCGCCGGTCACGTCCTGGATGTTGGTGTAGGTGTCGCCGTTGGCCAGGCTGCCGACGCCGCCGCTGCCGGTCCCCAGGAACAAGTCGACAGTTTCCGCCACCGTCGAATTGGTGTAGCTGACCCGGTTGTGCGAGGTGGCAGTACTGGTGCCGCCGTCAAAGTTGTTGGCCGCCGCACTCGCCACGAAGGTATCGTCGAAGGCACTGCCGGTCAGGTCTTGAATATTGATCAGCTTGTCGCCGGCCGCGTAGCCGCCCGAGGTGCCGACGCCGTCCGTACGGCTCAGGTCGACCGTGACGCCGGCAGTGGACGAGGCGTAGCTGACGCGGTTATGCGACGTCGCCGTGCTGACGCCGCCGTCCAGGGTATTGGCGTCGGCGCTGGCGACGAACAAATCGTCGGACGAGGAGCCGATGACATTTTCGATATTGGCGTAGGTATCGCCGGCGGCATAGCCGTTCGCGCCCAGGCCGGTCACGAAGTTGACCGTGACGCCCGCGGTGGAATACGCATAGCTCACCGTGTCCGCCCCCTGCAAGCCGTCGAACACATTGGCCACCGACGAAGCGATGAAGGTGTCGTCGTTGGTCGAACCGATGACGTTCTGGATACTGGCGTAGGTATCGCCGGCGGCGAAGCCGTTGCTGCCGGTATTGTTCACGAGGTCGACCAGCACGCCGATGCTGTCGCTGGCCTTGGCGTAGCTGACGGTATTGTTGCCGCCCTGGCCGTCAAAGCGATTGGCCGCGCCGTTGGCAATGAACATGTCATTGCCCGCACTGCCGATGATGTTCTGGATGTTCAGATACGTGTCGCCGTTGGCGTAGCCGCCGTTGCCGCCGCCCAGCACCAGGTCAATCGTCACGCCCGCATTGGAGGCGGTGTAGCTGACCGTATTGGAACCGGCGCCGCCGTCGAAATTGTTGGCGACGCTGCTGGCGACAAAGGTGTCGTTGCCGGAACTGCCGGTCAGGTCCTGAATGTTGACCAGCTTGTCGCCGGCCGCATAGCCGCCGAAAGTACCGGTGCCGTCGGTGTAGTTCAGGTCCACCGTCACGCCGGCGTTGGAATCCTCGTAGCTGACGCGATTGTGAACGGATTGAAGGCCGCCATCCAGCTTGTTGGCGTCGGCGCTGGCGATGAAGATGTCGTCGTAAATGCTGCCGATCAGGTTCTGGATGTTGATGTAAGAGTCACCGTTGGCATAGGTGCTGCCGGTGCCCGTGCCGATGGTATTGGTCAGGTCGACCGTGACGCCGCCCACCGATTTTTCGTAACTCACGGTATTGACGCCGCCGCCGCCGTCGAAGCGGTTGTTGTCTGCGCTGGCGATGAACAGGTCGTCGAAATTGCTGCCGATGACGTTCTGGATGTGCAGCAGCGTGTCGCCCGCTGCATAGCCGCCGCTGGCGCTGCCGTCGAACAGGCTGATGGTGACGCCGGCATTCGACGAGGCGTAACTGACGGTATCCGAGCCGCCCGAGCCGCCGTCGAAATGGTTGGCGCCCGCGCCCGAAATGAAGATGTCGCCGGACGAGCTGCCGACGATGTTCTGGATGTTGGTATAGATGTTGTTCTGCGCGTAACCGCCGCTGCCGGTCATCGTGACCATGTTGGCGATGATGCCGCCGGTCGACGCACCGTAGTTGACGGTGTCCGAACCGCCGCTGCCACCGTTGAAGTTGCGGCTGTCGATGCCCGCCACGAAAACGTCGTCGTAGGCGCTGCCGATCACGTTCTGGATGTGGCTGTAAGTGTCGCCTTCGGCATCGCCGCCGACGCCACGGCCGCTGACGAAGTTGACCGACACGCCTTGCGCCGAGTTGGCGTAGCTGACGGTATCCTGGCCGCCGCTGCCGCCGTCGAAACTGTTGGCGTCAATGCTGCCGACGAAAGTATCGTTGAAGGCGCTGCCGATGACGTTCTGGATATGGGCATAGGTATCGCCCTGCGCCGAACCGCCGGTACCGGCGCCGGTGCTCAGGTTGACCGTCACGCCGGCAGCCGAGCTGGCGTAGGACACGGTGTCCGAACCGCCGCTGCCGCCGTCAAGGCGGTTGGCCTGGGTATTGGCGATGAACATATCGCTGGCCGCGCTGCCGATGACATTCTGGATATGGACGTAAGTGTCGCCTTCGGCGTCGCCGTTGCTGCCCAGACCGGTGATCAGGTTGACCGTCACGCCGGTGGCGGAATGCGCATACGACACGGTGTCCGAACCGCCGCTGCCGCCGTCGAGACGATTGACCTTGTCATTGGCGACGAAGGTGTCGCTGTACGCGCTGCCGATCAGGTTCTGGATATTGCTCAGTACGTCGCCCTGGGCATCGCCGCCGCTGCCGAGACCGGTGGCGAGGTCAATCGTCACGCCCGCGCCGGAATTCTTGTAGCCGGCCGTATTGATGCCTTGCGTACCCCCGGTCAGCACGTCGGCGCCGGCGCCGCCTTCGAAATAGGTGTTGCCGCTGCCGCCGATGATGGTGTCGACGCCGGCGCCGCCGTAGAGCAGGTCGTTGGCGTTGCTGCCGTAGATCGTGACGCCGCCGTCGCCGGCGTGGATTTCATGTGGCACACCCTGCGCCGGCAGCACCCAAACGCTCTTGCCGGTGGCCGGATCGAGATAGGTCAGGTCGGTGTAGGAACTGGCGTCCTTGATCACCACCACGCGTGAATCGAGCAGGTGTGTCAGGCCGTCGGTGGTCAGCACCGACACGTCGAAATTGATGGTGGCGGTCGGCGCCGTCGGTTGGGTCGGATCGGCTGCCGTGGTGGTGTACTTCACCTGCAGGTCGAAGCTCTTTTCTCCGGCGGCAGGCGTGACCTCATAGGTGCCGCCGCCCAGATTGACGGCATTGAGAATCGTCATGTTCCCCGGCACGCCCGTGATCAGCACCGATTTCACGGTGCCGTCGCCGGTAACGTTGACCTTGAAGATCTTGATGAAGTCGCTCTGCGTGTTGCTGCTGGTGGCGTAGATGGTGTGCACGTCGTTGCCGGCGTTGATAACCTGCGGCGCGAACTGCACCGAGTTGGAACCGTCGATGGCCGAGGCGGGCGAACCGCCGCTGCCGTGCAGCACGCTGCCGACCTGGGTCTGCGTAGTCAGGTTGAGCAGGTTGAGCGTCATCGCAGGTGTCTGCGGGCCCACCACGATCGGTGTCAGCACGGCACCCGGACGTTCCGATATCTCCGGGGAGACTTGTTTGATCAGCGAATCGGCGCCGGTCGTCACCGGCGGCGCAGGCGGCACCGGGATCGAGGGCAACGCCAGGTTTTGCAGGCCGTTGCTGGTCAGCGAACCGGCGTTGTCCTGGATGATTTTGGCCAGTTGGCTGGTGGCGGCGGGATTGACCTGGGCCGAACTGTTGTTCGACGTGAAGTGGTTGTCCGGCACACCGTTGGCGTCGGAATTGCCGGCGCGGTCCTGGGTATTGACCGGATCGGAATTGAGGATCAGCGACTGGTCGTTGTTGCGCAGCGGGATCTTGCCGACCAGGTCGAGCAAGCGACCGGTGTCCTGCGAGGCATCGGCGAAGACGATCTTGGACTTCTCGTCCATGGCGCCCATGGCGCCGCCGGCCAGCACCACCTTGCTGCCGTCTTCGAGCTGCAGGACCATGTCGACGTCAACCACCTGCACGTGCTTGACCGCACTGCGCGGCACGTTCAGATGGAAGCTGCCATTCTGGTCGGGCATGGTCACGCGCGCGGAGCCGGTAATGGCCTGCGCGGCGCCGGCCGCGTTGGTCGGGTTAGCCGAATTTGCTTTCGCTGGAACTGCTGTCGCCATGTCAAACCTCGCTGAGGAAGTCAATCACATCATCATGGCAGCGCGCGATGGCCTCGTCGCCCTGCCCTTTTTTCGTTCGCCGCCACTGTTGCGGTATTGCTGACACTACTGCTGACACTACTTCAGATCCTACTGCTGCAAAATCGCCGCGCTCGGCCCGTCGGCGACCACCTTGCCGTCGTTGAGCACGATGATGCGATCCATACGCCTGAGCAAGGCGGTGCTGTGGGTTGCCACCACGAGCGTGCGTTGCGCAGAATACGTCATCAGTTTTTCAATAATCCTGGTTTCCGTCGACAGATCGATGCCGGTGGTCGGTTCGTCCAGCAGCATCACGGTCGGCATGCCTGCCACCACGCGCGCCAGCGCGACCATCTGGCGCTGTCCGCCGGACAAGTTGCCGGGCGCCTTGAGCATCTGGTCCAGGCGCAGCTCGCCGCGCGCGATCAGATCGTCCACGCCGGACACCGCCAGCGCCGCTTCATATTCATTACTGTCGACACGGTCGCCGACGAAGATGTTGGCTGCCAGGCTGCCGTCGAACAGGAACGGTTCCTGCGGCTTGTAGCCGATGCAGCGCATGCGCACCGGCGCCGCATACGCCGCCACCGCCACGCCGTCGATGAGCACCTGGCCCTTGCCGGCGTTGACCTTGTGCAAGCCGGCCAGCGCGCGCATCAGCGTGGTCTTGCCGGAACCGGAGCGGCCGACGATGCCGACCTTCTCGCCCGGCTGGATCGCCAGCGAGACGTTGTCGAGCGCCGGCTTTTCATTCTTGTCGAGATGCAGCGTCAGGTTGACCACCTGGATCAGGCCGTGCATGTCCTGGCGCAGCACGTCGGCGATGGCCTGTTCCGGCCCGGTGTCGTCGAACATTTCCTCAAACGCGGCGCGGGCGCGCTTGAACATTTCCATGCGGCCCAGCACCATCGTGACCGACGACAGCATCGAGGTGGCGCGGCTGATCAGCAGCGACGTGGCGATCAGCGCGCCTACCGTGAGCGCGTTGTCTTCCACCAGGTACACGCCGATCACCAGCGTGCCCACCGAAATCAGCGTGTAACCCACGGTCGACAAGGCGTAGCCGGCGTTCATCCAGAACCGGCTCTTGGCCTGGCTCACCGCGTTGTCGGCGGCATCCGAGAGGAAAGCCTTGACCAGCCGATCCTGCAAGGGCGAAGTCTTGAGCGTCTCCATGCCGAACACCAGGCTGGCCAGCTTGTCGATCTTGCCGATGCCGGAGGTCATTGCGGCGTTGCTGTAATCGGTCGCCGGAATCTTGCACAGCAGTTGGGAGACCACCAGCATGCCGCCGCCGACCAGGATCACCCACACCAGATGGCCGCCGAGCAAACCTATCGCTACCACATACATCAACAGGAACGGCAGGTCGATCAGCATCAGCATGTAGTTCGACGACAGCAGGTCGCGCGCGCTGCTGAGGTCGCGGTACTTGGCCAGCACCACGCCGACCGGCGCAGTGACCTTGGATTCCAGCAGGCGGCGCACCGAGCGGTTGTCGAACTCGATGTCGAAGCGCCCCGCCAGCTGCTCGATGTAGTACATGCGGATGATGCGCAACACCAGTTCCAGCACGATGAACAGCGTCATGCCGAGCGTCAGCGCCCACAGCGTCTCGGTGATGTGGTTGCCGATCACCTTGTCGTACACCAGCCGCGAGTACAGCGGCATGAACAGACCGAACACGTTGATCAGCACGCCGGCCACGACGATCTCGACGAAGCGGCTGCCGTAGGCGCGCATCAGCGTCAGGTACACCGGATCCTTGCGCAGTGAGCGCAAATCGGCTTGCGGCTGGTCGACGTAGATCTGGTCGCTCTCGTTCATAAGTCCGTTCACGTTTCAGGCTGTAGCTGCGGTCGGCGACCTCAGCCGGCAGCCTTGTTGTTGGCCATCGACAGTTCGCGAATCGCTTCGCGCATTTCGAGGCGCAGGTCCTTGACCATGGTCTGGCGGCCGCTGCGCATTTCGTCGATGACGGTTTGGGTATTGATGTTCTGCCGCATCAGCGCTTCGGTGATCGAGGTCAGCGAGGTCGGGATGGCGCCGAGGTTCTTGACGCGGTCGTTCATCATCGCCATGTGCTTGGCCAGGTCGATCTGCAGCTGGCGTGACGACAAGGCATCGCGCGTCATGTTGCTGGAATTCTCGCCGATTGCCTTGCCCAGTTCGCCCAGACGCTCGGACACGGCCGAGTGGATTTCGCCCTGATGCTGGATCGCGCCGAGTTCGTCGGCGATGCGGATGGAAATCTGGTTGAGCAGCGTCGGCATCTGCGCGATATGCTGCGCCGTCTTTTCGGTCATGTTGGCCGCTTCCGACTGCTGCGCCTGCATGGATGTCAGGGCCGACGACAGCGACATCTGGCCGCTTTCCATGGTGGAGACGATCTTCGGGAGCATGTCGAAACTGCGCAGGGCGATATCGCCGTTGACCGACAAGCGCTCTTCCAGCAACGACAAGCTCTGCGTCAGGTCGCGCGCCGAGGTCATCTTCTGGTTGATGATCTGGCCGACGTTGCGGATTTCTTCCAGCGTCTGCTGGCCGACTTCGTGCATGCGCGGACCGAAGGACACCAGCTGGCGCAGGTTCTTCGATTCATCCATGCTGGCGTGGAACAGCTCAACGATATTCTGCAGACGATCGTTCATGCCTTCGAGCTTGATGCCGGCCTGCATCGAGGCTTCCGAGCTGGCGCGCGCAGCCATGATGGATTCGCGTTGCAGCACCATCAGATCCTGCAGGAACTCGGCCAGGAATTGCTCCGACACGCCTTGACGGCCGCTGGCGTTGGCGCCGGGACCGGTCATGTCGTGGATCACGTGCTGGACCATTTCGCTGATGCATTCGCGCGCACGCGAAACAAGTTTTTTGTTGGCGGCGCGCAATGGCGTGAGCGTCAGGCCCAGCGCCAGTGAACCGATCAGGCCGAACATCGAGGCCGAAAACGCCGTGCCCATGCTGGCCAGCGGCTTTTGCAGGTCCGACACCAGATGCATGAACGAGGCGTCCATGTCGCCGCCTTGGGTTGCCTTGCCGAAGCCGTCGATCAGCGCCGCAGTACCAACCAGCGTTTCAAGCAGGCCGATGAAGGTACCCAGCAGACCGAGCGCGATCATGAAGCCGGTCAGGAAGTGCGGGAATTCGGTCTTGGCTTCGAGGTGGGCCTGCAGGTCGGACAAGGATCCTTCAATGGTTTCCTGTTCGATACGCGAAGTCAGGCGGCCTTTGGTGTTGGCGACGCTGACCAGCACCTTGGCGATCTCGCTGCCCTGGAACTCGGGCACCTTGACCAGATCTTCCATCGATTCGCCGCCGTTGACGCGCGCGTAGAACAAGCCGAGCTTGTTGTATTCCCAGTTCACGCGCCACATGTTGTAGACGATCAGCGCGACGCCGAACACGGCCACGCCGATGATGAACAGGTTCAGGAAGGGATTGATGCGGATCGCGTGCAGGACGAAGTCCCTGAACAGGAAACCGCCGAGCAGCAGGAACAGCGACGGTATCGCGGCGAGTGCATAGAAATTGCGCAGGTTTTTCATACGTTCAGGTTCCGAAAGTAAAAACAAGATAGGAAAAATTCAATGTTCATCGCTGCTACCGGCTTAACGAGGCTCCCTGAGCGCGGTCTGGCCGAAACGGCTCAGCGGCGACATCAGGTATTGCCAGACGGTGCGGCGGCCGACGATCATGTCGGCCGTCGCGGTCATGCCCGGCATCAGCGGCAGGCCGGTATCGAGTTTGGGGTCGCGCGTGACTTCGATCTTGACGCGGTAGAAGCGCTCGCCGCGTTCTTCCGGCACGGTGTCGGCGCTGACTTCGGTGACCACGCCCTTCATCGCGCCATACACGCCGTAGTCGTAGGCGGACACCTTCACGCGCGCCGGCGCACCGGTCATCAATTGGGCGCGATCGGTCGGCGCCACCTTGGCTTCGATCACCAGCTTGTCGTCGGTCGGCGTCATTTCGATGATGGCGTCGCCGGGCTTGACCACGCCGCCGACGGTATTGATCAGCACGCGGTTGACGATGCCGTCCATCGGCGCGCGTACTTCCGAGCGGGATACGCGATCGTTGCGCGATTTGATTTCTTCCTGCAAGCGCGCCAGTTCGTTTTCGCTGACGGTGAGGTCGCTGCGCGCATCGGCGCGGAAGCGCGAAGCGGCTTCACCCATCTTGGCCTGGGCTTCGGCGATGGCGGCGGTCAGGCGGGGGATCATGGCATTGGTGGCCGAGAGGCGGCTCTGCGCATCCTGCGCCTTGGACTGGGCCTGGATGTCCTCCAGCTGCGAAGCGGCGTTGCGCTCGAACATGCCGTGCACCAGCTTGTACTGGCGTTGCGCCAGATCGTATTCGGACACCAGGCTCTTCTGGCGGCTGACGGCTTCCCCGACTTCAGCCTGGCGCTGCGCCGATTGTTCGCGCAGCACACTGAGTTCCTGCGACAGCTTGGACTGACGTGCGGCGAACGACGCCAGTTCGCTCTGTACCGCCGGATCGTCGCTGCGCAGATCAGGCGACATCGCCACCGACGACGCGCCGCCGGCTTCGGCCTTGAGGCGGGCGATGCGGGCGCGCAGGCCGAGGATCTTCACGTTGCCTTCGCCGAGGTCGGCATTGGCGCGCACATCGGCGATCGAGATCAGGGTCTGCCCCTTCTTCACTGCGGCGCCTTCGCGCACCAGGATGGCGGAGACGATGCCGCCTTCCAGATGCTGGATGATCTGGTTGTGTTCGGAAGCCACGATGCGGCCGGCGCCGCGCACCACCATGTCGATCTGGGCGAACCATGACCACACCAGCAGGCACAGCAGCAGGAAGACGGTGACCAGGATGAACTGGCGCGGGCGCGCCAGTTGACTGTGATCGCCGAGCTGGCGGTCCAGGCGCGGCGCGACGAGGCGCATCAGACGACGGCTGTGCGCCTGCAGTCGCAACCGCAGGCGCAAATCCCAACGCAAATTGTCGTTGGGCTGCTTCGTCATTTTTGACCCGCCTGGTATTGGATGACCACGCGCGCATTGCTTTCGGCGCTGTTCTCGGACGTGGCGACACGGCTCACCACGCGTTCCTTGTCGACGCCGGCGTCGATCAGGTGGTTGCGCACCGCCACAGTGCGGTAATAGGCGCGACGGCGCGCTTCACTGAATTCAGCGGAGCCGATCACGCCGGTAATGACGATCTTGCCCTGCTGCGACTTCACGCGGCGCACCCAGTCGCCGATGCTGTTGTCGAGCGTCTTGGCGCCGTCGGCGTTGAGCTCGGTGGTTTCTCTTTCGAAATGCAGCACCACCGCCTTGCTGTCGCCGTCGATCTTGTTGGTGCCGGGAGCGATTTCCTTGGCCTTCTCGACGCGCACCTGGATGTTGTTGTTGCCTCCCGCTGCCGCGGCGTCGCTGCGCAGGCTGCCGGCGTCGGCCTGCAACGGCGGTGCGGCCTGGCGCGACTTGAGGTCGGCGATCTCGCGCTTGAGCTTGTCGATTTCGTTGCTCTTGTCGCGGCTTTCGCTCTTGAGTCGTGCGGTGTCGGCGTCGGTGCCTTGCGGCGCATCGATCGCATCCGGCCGGACCTTGTTGGAACCGCTCTGAACCTGAACCTCGCCCTTGGTGACCATCTTGCTGACACGAATCTCCGCCAGCTTCTGCGAGTAGTAGAAGAGCGTCACGACGAACACCACGACCACGAAAATCATGACCAGGACGACGTTGGACAACGCATCCACGAACCCCGGCCAGAAATTCTGTTCCTTGCTTCCCGCATCCATTCGCGTCCCCAGCCTTCCCTATTTGCCGTTGCGCGACTGGTCATTCAACCGGTCGGGCGATTTGTCGTCAGGCGGCGTCCATGCGCGCCCGGTATTGCGCAATATCTGATAACTGATATCGGCCTGTTGAAACAAGAGCAATGCAAAATCCATGCGCGTCTGAAACGCCTGTTGATAGGCGTCGAGCACGTCGAGCAGCTGCTTGCTGCCGGTCGACAATTGTTCGAGGAAGACGTCGGCGACATTCGCGTTGGTCAGGTAGGTCTCGCGCGAAATCGCCATGCGCTTCCTGACCGCGTCGAGCGTACGGTAGTTGATCTCGATCTGCTCCTTGAGCTTGCGCTCAAGATCGGCGGCGGTATTGCTCTTTTCCACCAGCTTGGCGCCGATCTGGCTCTGGTAGTACGCGTCCGAGCCGCCGTTGAGCAGGTTCATGGTCATCACCAGCATCAGGCGGCGGTCCGTCACCAGCGTCTTGTCGCCGCCGGCGCCGCGGGTCTTGGCCTGCGTCCACTCCACTGCGAAGGACGGCGAGAATTTGGAGCGCGCCGATTTCAGTTCTTCGCGCACCGCCTCGGTGTCGCTGCGCGCGGCGCGGATGCCGGGATTGCTCTCATAGACATCCTGCAAGGCCAGGCGCGAGGTCGGCGGCACCTTCGGCATCATGCGTTCGGGCACCTGCACCTGCTGAACGCGCCGGCCGATGAGCTGGGTCAGCGTCACCATGGTGCTGTCCAGCGTGCCTTCACTTTCGAGAACCGCGGATTCGGCGGCCAGTGCGCGGCCGCGCACGCGGTCGAAATCGATCTTGCTGGCGCCGCCGCCTTCGACACGCTTGCCCATGTAGTCGAGCAAGTCCTGCATGCGCTGCGAGTAACTGCGCGCAAACGACAGCGAAGCGTAAGCGCGCAGCACGTCGTAATAGGCTTTGATGGCAGAGTAGTACAGCGACTCGCGCGCATCGTCGCGGCGCTGGTCGGCGGCGCGCGACATGGCGCGCTGCTTCTGGAAGTCAAAGTAGGAACCGGGCGCGAAGATCGGCTGACGCCCGATCAATGTGGCGTCCCAGCGCTTGTGCTGGTCGGCCTGGACGATATTGCCGTTGTCGTCGCGGAACGAGGCAGGTGAAGAATATTCGCGTCCTTTTTGCGTGCGCGCGTCCAGCGTCGGCCCCAGTTGTCCGAGCGCCGCCTTGGCCGCATAGTTGGCCTGGTCGGCCTGGGCCGAGGTGGCGGCGTAGCTGTAGCTGTTGTTGAGCGCCAGCTCGATCACCTGGTCGAGCGTCAGGAAAGGCACTTGCTCGTCGCCGACGGTTTCCGACGTCACGTAGGGCAAGTCGATGGCGCTGCCGGTGAAGCTGGAATCGGACTGGCGCAGCAAGGCCAGGATTTCATCGCTGGATGCAGCGGTGGCCTCCGCTTTGGCGGCTGCACCAGCAGCGGGCTGCCGCGACGCATCTTCATCACGAACAGGATTTACTCGCATTTGAGGCGGCACGTCCAGGGTGGGCGCATCGGCTTTTGCCTGCGCGAGCAGGGTCATTCCGGATCTTAAATTTCCGGAGAGTAATTTTCCACTGGGAAGCGCGGGCAATGTAACGACGTCTGATGCTGCAAGCACGTTCGACACGATCGATAAAAACAGCGCACCAAAGACTAACGTCTTGTTTCTATATGTCATTATTAGATACAACAGACCAATCCGGAGATTGGCCTCCCTCCCATCATACGAATGAAATTCAACGAGCCTGCAACCTGACCGACTTCAATCGTCCCCGGAGCTGCCATATCTTTTTATTTTGATTTTTGGGTGGGACCTTTATTGTTGCTGCCGCATTATACGTTAGACAACAATAAGAATCTGCTCGCATTATAAAAACACATAATTAATCAATGAGTTGCCGTCGGATCAGAGGATTGTCGACAAGCGCGTGCACCAATTTGATGATGTCACAACGCAGTCCGCATTGTCCTGACCAATTATTGTGTGCGTATGACATTGTCAGCAATTGGCGTGCCACCAACATTCCCCACCGGAAATTTTTGCCCGCTGCCATTGAAATTCGCCCCGGCAACCGCATTTTCCTTAAAATACGCGGTCGCGACACTCAGGCGTTCCCTGAGGGTTGAAATTCTCTTTTGCAACCGCAATTCGTTTTTTCTGCAATCAGCACTCCTTTTCAATTCACGAGGTAAGTAAACATGGCAGCACCCGAGAAGCAAACCCTGGGCTTCCAGGCCGAAGTCAAACAACTGTTGCAGTTGATGATCCACTCCTTGTATTCGAACAAGGAAATCTTTCTGCGCGAGCTGATCTCGAACGCCTCCGATGCGTCCGACAAGCTGCGCTTCGAAGCAATCAACAATAGCGCGCTGTTCGAGAACGATCCCGAACTGAAGATCAAAGTGAGCTTTGACAAGGCGGCCCGCACGATCACCATTTCCGACAACGGCATCGGCATGAACCGCGAGGAAGCGATTTCCCACCTGGGCACGATCGCCAAGTCCGGCACCAAGGAATTCTTCTCGAAACTGTCGGGCGACCAGCAAAAGGATGCGGCGCTGATCGGCCAGTTCGGCGTTGGCTTCTACTCCGGCTTTATCATCGCCGACCGCATCACAGTCGAAACCCGCCGCGCCGGCGCGCCGGCCAATGAAGGCGTACGCTGGGAATCCGAAGGCGCCGGCGAGTTCTCGATCGAAGCCATCGACAAGCCCGGCCGCGGCAGCGACGTCATCCTGCACCTGCGCGAAGGCGAGGACGAGTTCTTGTCGTCGTGGCAGCTGAAGAACATCATCCGCAAGTACTCCGACCACATCTCCCTGCCGATCCTGATGCAGAAGGAAGAATGGGACGAAGAGAAGAAGGAAACCGTCGCGAAGGACGAGCTCGAGACCGTCAACCAGGCCAGCGCCCTGTGGACGCGCAGCAAGTCCGACATCACGCCGGAACAATACGAAGAGTTCTACAAGCACATTTCGCACGACTTCGGCGCGCCGCTGGCGTACACGCACAACCGCGTCGAAGGCCGCAGCGAATATACGCAATTGCTCTACATCCCGACCCGTGCGCCGTTCGACATGTGGGACCGCAACAAGCGCGGCGGCATCAAGCTGTACGTCAAGCGCGTCTTCATCATGGACGACGCCGAACAACTGATGCCGGTGTACCTGCGCTTCGTCAAGGGCGTGATCGATTCGGCCGACCTGCCGCTGAACGTGTCGCGTGAAATCCTGCAAGAGTCACGCGACGTCAAGGCCATCCGCGAAGGTTCGACCAAGCGCGTGCTGAGTCTGCTGGAAGAACTGGCCAACAGCGACGAGCAGGAACAGAAGGACAAATACGCCGGCTTCTGGACCGAATTCGGCCAGGTGCTGAAAGAAGGCATCGGCGAAGATGCGGCCAACAAGGAACGCATCGCCAAGCTGCTGCGCTTCGCATCGACGCACAACGATTCCGACGCGCAGACCACGTCGTTCGCCGATTACATCGGCCGCATGAAGGAAGGCCAGGACAAGATTTATTACGTCACCGGCGAGAGCTTCCACGCCGCGAAGAACAGCCCGCACCTGGAAATTTTCCGCAAGAAAGGCGTGGAAGTCTTGTTGCTGACCGATCGCGTCGACGAATGGATGCTGTCGTTCCTGCAGGACTTCGACGGCAAGGAACTGGCCTCGGTGGCCAAGGGCGGCCTCGATCTCGGTTCGCTGGAAAACGAAGCCGAGAAGAAGCAGCACGAAGAAACCGAGACCCAGTTCAAGGACCTCGTCGAGAAGATGAAGACCTCGCTGGGCGACAAGGCCAAGGACGTGCGCGTGACGTTCCGCCTGACCGATTCGCCGGCCTGCCTGGTGGCCGACGAGAACGAATTGTCGGGCAACTTGTTGCGCATGCTCAAGGCCGCCGGCCAGGAAGCGCCGGACGCCAAGCCGATCCTGGAAATCAATCCGGAGCATCCGCTGGTGCAGCGCCTGAAGTATGAAGACGCCAAGTTCGACGACTGGTCGCACATCCTGTTCGACCAGGCCTTGCTGGCAGAAGGCGGCGCGCTGACGGATCCGTCCGGCTTCGTCAAGCGCCTCAACGACATGCTGCTGGGCATGGCTTCGAAGTAAGACCGACTCCTGCAGTCTTCTCAACGGCGGCCGTGCGGTCGCCGTTGTCGCTTCCGGCGAGGTTTTCCGTTACAGTAAAGCTCGCCATCGGCCTTCGTATATCGATCCTCATGGAATTCAACTTCATCAATCCGCGCAAAAACGCGCTGGTCTACCTCATCAAGATCCTCTCCGGCTCGCTGATCTTGTGGTATGGATTGCGTGCCTGCGGCTTGCCCGAGCCGTACTGGGCGATGATTTCACTGATCATCGTGACCGAGCCGGACATGATCGTCGCCAAGGCGAATTTCCGCGCGCGCCTGATCAACACCCTTTCGGGCGCGATCATCGCCTGCCTGTGCCTGGTGGTCTTCGGCGCCACGTTCCTGTCGATGCTGATCGCCCTGACCACGGCGGTGCTGGTGGCCATGCTGTGGCAGAACTATCCGAGCAACTGGCGGCTGGGACCGGCTACGGTGGTGATCCTGATGTCGGCGGCGTTTGCCGGCGGCGGCCTGCATGAAGAACTGCACCTGGCGCTGCTGCGCGTGTCCGAAGTGATCGCCGGCAGCACCGTCGCCCTGTTGCAGACCGTGGTCTACATCGGCTTCGTCAATCGCCTGCGCCATGGCGACTGAACTGCGCCACTCGCGCGTCCTGTTGCGCCCCTGGCGCGCAGGAGACGCCGCTGCCTGCGCGGCGATGACCGCCGACCCCGAGGTGATGCGCTATTTTCCGTCCGTCCTGAGCCCGGCCGACAACGCCCTGCTGGTCCAGCGCATCGACGAACATTTCAATGAGCACGGCTACGGCTTGTGGGTGCTGGAAATCCCCGGCGAGCTGGAGTTCGCCGGTTTCGTCGGCTTGCTGCGCGTGGCGTTCGAGGCGCACTTCACGCCGGCGGTGGAAATCGGCTGGCGCCTGGTCCCGCCTGCGTGGGGCAAGGGCTACGCGACCGAAGCCGCACGAGCAGTGCTGCGCCATGCCTTCCATGTACTCGGCATGAAAGAGATCGTCTCCTTCACCACGGCCGGCAACAAACGCTCGCAGGCCGTCATGCGGCGCCTCGGCATGTATACGCGTGCGGAAGAGAACTTCGAGCACCCGCGCCTGCCGGCGGGCCATCCCCTCAGCGTTCACGTGCTGTACCGGCTCCGGCGCGAACAGTGGCTGCTGCAGGCGGCCTACGACGGCTTCGAACAGACGCTTCCGCTGCGCTCATGAAGCCCATGAAAAAACCGCTGCGTCCGGCCTGATGGCCGGAACACAGCGGTTCGTCTCGCAAACAATGCTGCCTGTTGCGTATTTGGTGCGTAATTAGTGAGTTACGCGCGTGGTGCGGCCCGACGACAGCAGACGTACGCGTTCGCCGACGCGGAACAGTTCGTCCGCATCCTGGGTGATGGCGCGCAGTTCGCCGTTGTCCAGGCGGACGGTGATTTCCAGGCCCGGCTTGTTGGCCATGTTGGCCTCTACGTGGTTGCCGGCGACGCCGCCGATCAGGGCGCCGACAATGCCCGCCGCCAGTGCACCGTTGCCGCCACCGATGGCGGAACCGGCGGCGATGCCGCCCAACGCGCCGCCGGCAACCGTGCCGACGCCGCTGGAACCCTTGTCAATGGTCACGTTGCGAACGGATTCGACCACGCCCATGCGCACCGTCTGTTCACCTTGTGCCTGGCGCGTGTTGTACACGCTGGCGGAATTCGGGGTAACGGCGCAGCCTGCGGCGAGCGTGCTGAGGGCGGCGATTAAAAGCAATTTCTTCATACAAGACTCCAACGGAAAATTTGCCCGGTCATGGGGAACAGTGGGCGGCGTTCATGCTGCATGCCCTATTCTGAACATTTCAGGCACGGCAAACAACTCTTAACATTCTAATACAGACCGCTTCTTGACCGGCTTTCCGTGCTTTCGTTCATTTCTTCGGTAGTTCTTAGTATCGGATTCTGAAGCGGCGATAGAACAGACTGAGCACGAACAAAGGACCGATCAGCAAGAAGCGGACGTCTTCGAAAAACGACGGCTTCTTGCCTTCGATCTTGTGCCCGATGAACTGCCCTATCCACGCGATCACGAAGACCGCCGCCGAGGCCGGCAACACCGCGCGTGGCGGCAGGCACGCCAGCACCAGCAGCATCGCGCCGGCCATGAGCAGCATCCCCAGCGCGAACGGCGGCGACAGCGTGCAATAGTAAGCCAGCGACACCAGCACCAGACCGACCGCCAGCAACGGCGACAGCGCCCAGCACAGGCCGAGCAACGCCAGCACGATGGCCGGCACGCACAGGCAATGGATCAGCTCGTTGGTGCGATGCTGATGGCTTTCGGCGTAGCGCGTGAGCAGCACGTCGATGCGGCGATGGGTCGTGGTGTCCATGTCTGCCTCCAGACGGAACGAGGAAAGGTCAGCGGCCGCCCGAGATGTCGATGAAGGTGCCGGTGGCATAGGATGCTTCTTCGGACAGCAGCCACAGGACGGCATTGGCGACTTCTTCGGCACTGCCGCCGCGCTTCATCGGCACGGCGTCCTTGAGACGGTCGACCCGCCCTGCTTCGCCGCCGCTGGCGTGGATGTCGGTATAAATCAGGCCGGGACGGATGGCGTTGACACGGATGCCTTCAGCCGCGACTTCCTTGGCCAGGCCGATGGTGAAGGCGTCGATCGCGCCTTTGGATGCCGCGTAGTCGACGTATTCGCCGGGACCGCCGAGCTTGGCCGCCATCGACGACAGGTTGACGATGGCGCCGCCCTTGCCCCCGTGCCTGGTGGACATGCGGCGCACGGCTTCACGCGCACACAGCAGGCTGCCGGTGACATTGGTCAGCAGCACGCGATTGATGCGATCGGCGCTCAGTTCGTCGAAACGGGACTGATGTTCCAGGATGCCGGCGTTATTGACCAGCGCGGTCAGCGTGCCGAGTTCCTTGTCGACGGTCTGGAACAGATGGAGGATGTCGGCCTCCACCGCGACGTCCGACTTCACCGCGATGGCGCGACCGCCGGCCTTGACGATGCCGTCCACCACGGCGTTGGCCGCGGCGCTATTCGATACGTAACTGATGGCGACTGCGTAGCCGCGCGCGGCGGCCGATTGTGCAACTGCAGCACCGATGCCGCGGCTGCCGCCAGTGACGATAATGACTGGTTGTCCCATGTGTTTTATCCTTGTATGTTGTGGTGAGGAGCCATGATGGCGAGAAGAAAAGCCGCTGCGAAATAGTGTAGCCTTATTCCCCCGGCCGCGTCTTGAGGGCCGGGCCTGAAAAGATTTCAACTCGCCATCGCCCCCAATCACACTCCATGACGCGCAAACGCAGCTTCCCCCACGTCACCGACGCCAACACCCGCGTGCTGATCCTCGGCAGCCTGCCCGGCGACGCCTCGCTGGCGCACAGCCAGTATTACGCCCATCCGCAAAACAAATTTTGGGAGTTATTGTCTGAAGTAGTCGGGGAAAACTTGCGCCCGATGGAATATGACCGGCGCCTGCAGACTTTGCTCAGGCATGGCGTCGGATTGTGGGACGTGATCGCCGAAGCGCGCCGTGAAGGCAGCCTCGACAGCAATATCGCCGACCATGCCGGCAACGACCTGACCGGCCTGCTCGACAGCTTGCCGCAATTGACGACGATCGGCTTCAACGGCGGCACCGCCGCGAAGCTGGGATTGAAAGTGTTGAAGGAACGTGCGGCGCACTACCGCATCGTGCTGCTGCCGTCGAGCAGCCCGGCGCATACGTTGGCTTATGCGAAAAAGCTGGAGCAGTGGCTCAGCCTGCGCACGTGACCGGATGATCGGCGGAGACGAAGCCTGCGCGTCGCCTCCTGCGGTCGAATCCCGTCTTACAGCGCAAGCTTGCTGATGTCGCCGTAGGCGCGATTGAGCCACACCTTCACGCGCTGCCGTTCCAGCATGCCGAGGCCGGCAGTGGCGCGATCAGGATGATTGAGCGCAGCCCAGAAACTGGCGCTTTGCTGATCGATCTTTTGCATCGTGGTGTCCGGCAGGCGGCGCAGGTGGATCACGCTCGCGCCCAATTGTTCTGCCCGTTCACGTTCGCCCGAAGCATCCAGGATGTCGAAGCGATCGCCGCGGACTTCGTTCAACACCAGCACCAGCTTGAGTCGCCCGCCGAACTGGTCGAGCCACTTGCGCAGCAGGTCCACCGAATCGCGTCCGGTGTCCATGACATGCCACCAGGTCAGCGTCATGTTGTGCTCGGCTGCAAAATCCAGCACGCCGGAATCTTCGATCCAGGCCGCCAGCGACTGCTGCGTCTGGGCCGCGAGGTCGACCAGGATGCGGCCTTGCGGATCTTCGAGTGCACGTTCAATCAAAGGATCCAGGCTGTCGTGCTGATCCAGCGCGATCGGCGCGGAAAAGTCGCCGTAGAAGCGCAACAGCGCGCCGTGCGACCTGTCGGTGTCGAAACCGCGGAAAGGAATATTCCAGTCGATAAAATATTGCGCCAGCACCCGGGAGACCAGCGATTTGCCGACGCCGCCTTTTTCACCGCCGATGAAGTGAATGTGACTCATTGCTGTGGATCCTTTTAAACGAGTAAATGTTGAGCAGAGACGAGAACGTCAACAGCAGGCAATGAGCGTGCCAGGAACGGACTGGATCAGGACTATGACCGGAAGAAAATAATATCGTAGAACGAGCCGTTGAAGCCGCCGTTCAGAATGAGATATTGCACCGCCCGTCCGAACAGCACGATCCCCGCAAAGACGATCGCAAGCCGGAGGATGAAGAGTATTTTCTTGAGCATGGACGCAAGTGTAGCCGAACCTGCGCGCCGGACGTCAAGCGCCGGTCCCAAAAAGGATGCCGGCCCCGCGAGCCGTACCGTTCTGCATGAAGGTCGTCCCGGCAAGGTATCATTCGGCAATTCGAATTCGGGCAACGTCATGCTGATCAAACGCAAATCCATCGAGGCGCAAGCCAATACCAAAGCCGGTCCCGGTCCGGACAAAGATAAAGACAGGGCCAAATCCAAGCCGAAAGTCGCCGCGCCGCGCAAGCCGCGCTTCGCGCCGGTCACGCTGTCGGAACAGGATGGCGTGCGCTACCTGCATTTCGGCACCGAATGGGTGCAAGGCGCCATGCGCATCCGCAAGCCCGATTGGATCGAGCTCGAATACGCGCAACAGATGATGAGCTGGATGCTGTTCAACCGGGCGCCGCAACACATCGTGCAACTCGGCCTCGGTACGGCGGCGCTGACCAAGTTCAGCTATCGCCAGTTTCCCAAGGCGAACGTCACGGCAGTCGAACTCAATCCGTCGGTGATCGCGATCTGCCACAGCATGTTCAAGCTGCCGCCCGAAGACGCTCGCCTGTCGCTGCTGGAAATGGATGCCAACGACTTCATCCACGACGACCAGCGCCACGGCACCATCGACGCGCTGCAGGTCGACCTGTACGACGCTACCGCACGCGGCCCGATGCTCGACACGCCGGAGTTTTACAAGGCCTGCCGCGACAGCCTGAGCGAAAACGGCGTCATGACGGTCAACCTGTTCGGCGACCACCCCAGCTACGCCAAGAACCTCAAGGCCATGCGCTACGCCTTCGACCAGGTCATCTCGCTGCCCGAAGTCCACGATGGCAACGTCGTCGCGATCGCTTTCCGGAACGCGGTCGAATTCGATTTCCCGGCGTTGTACGAGCGCGCCGAAGAAATCAAGGCCGCCACCAAGCTGCCGGCGAAATCGTGGGTGAACGGGATCAAGAGCAATTTCTGATCTCCCGCCCGCGCCGCAGAGCTGGCACGTATGCAACCGGATTGCCGCACCAGGGCGGGTTTTCAGAGGGAGATGGATATTTTTCAGATTTTTTCAAAAAGGGGCTTCCAAGTTTGAAAATAATCGGGTTATAATCACGCCTCTTCATCGGGGGGCGTTAGCTCAGTTGGTAGAGCAGCGGACTCTTAATCCGTAGGTCGAGTGTTCGAGTCACTCACGCCCCACCAAGAATACAAAGGACTTGAATCGAAAGATTCAGGTCCTTTTTCTTTTCCGCGAAGTAAGCCCGGAAAGAGACTCTGCCTGAAATCCAGCCGTCAATAGAGCACAGCAGTGACGACGGGGACAAATCGCTTTCGCAGGCCTGACGAAGATACGATTGGACTCCCCCAACCCTTCCCCCTGAATTTCGTATGACGTACTCGGCTATACTAGCCGGACAAAAAATCGTGCAAACATCTGCCATACGACGTCCATGAAATTCACAACGATAAAAGAAAAGAATCTGGATGAATCTGCCCCATTACTCTACCTGTGGGAGATACGTGATTCTGCGACAGGGGAAAGTATTGGTCGGTATCTGGGGAAAGCCAAGGGCGGCAGCCAACGCCCCCTGGAGCACTACAGCCGTAACGTGCGGCGCCTGTTAATTGGCGCCCCTTATCGAAAAAGTAAGCCGCACGCGTACAGGACTGTTCATCACGCATTGAAAGATGCCGTCATAAGCGGGCATCAAATCACCCTGACCCTCATCCGGAACGTGTCGCCTGAAGAAGACATCAACAAGGCCGAACGTGACGCGATCGTACTCTTCAATTGCAATTTGAATGGATAGCATTCCGATGACCGGGCACCAGCAGTAGGCGTCCGCAATCGGCTGGCAAGGCAGGAAAAATCTTGTTGTGGAAAGAGACTTTTAGTTAACCAACGGAGGAATCATCCAATGAAAAAAATCATCAATTCCGTAATCGGCTTGCTCTGCCTTTCGGCGAGTCTTTGCTTCGCCAGGCCCCCTGAATGCGACCCGGGACCACATGGCTGCGACAACAAGCTGCTGAAAAAGGCGCTGGTTTTGAAAATCCATCCGTTCAAGTTGGTGGACAAAACTGGCAAGGTGCATTTGCTCGTGGAGGGAAATGGCAAGATTGAAGCGGAGGGAAAAGCGGTCGGCACGATCAGCAAAGATGGGAGAGTCGTCGATCTCGATGGAAAACTGCTGGCCGTTTTGCGAGAAACGTCCATCCTCGAGGATTCAACAGGGACGCCCTTGGTCAGCATCGCCGCTGACGGGAGCATGGACAATGGATCCGGCGTCAAGATCAGATGGACAAGGAACGGGACTCTTAAGCAAGGGAATTCACTGTTGGACGTGAAGCTCGTGACGGCTTATTCATCGGTGCGTCGTACGGCATCAACTGTGTACTTCCTGATCAACAATCTTCAAGGCCCGAAGATCGAAGAATTGCCTACGCCCCGAAAATGACCGAGCAGGATGCCTGCATTCTGCTGCTTGCAGACATGGCAGTCAAAGAAAAAGCCCGCTCAAGCGGGCTTTTTCTTTATGCGGACCTCCCGATTACAAGTCCAGGCCGGATTGCTGCTTCTGCAGCGTCCTACAACTTCCCCGCCGCCACATCCTCATCAATCGCTTCACGCGCCACGGCCACGGCATTGTCTTCCGCTTCCTTACGCGTGTTGCCGCGGAAGGTCGGGACGTTGCCGCGGCGGAATGGCACCGGGTTGTCGTTGCGATGTAGTTGATAGGCGCCTACCCAGGTGCCGTCGCGTTGTTCGCTGCCGCTGGCGCGGATGAAGTAGCCCTTGTGTTCATAGGAATCGAGGTCCAGATCCGAGTCGATCAGTGCGCGTGCGAATGCCGCGCCTGCCATCTGGGCGGCGTGGACTGTTTCGAAGGGCGAGCCTTTGATATCGGGATATTCTTCTTCGCCGTCGACCTTGATGCTGCAAAACACCCCCTTCTTGCCGGGCCGCGTGCTGTCGATCACGATAAAGTGCTTGCCGCGATGGGTGGAACCGTACTGCGCCATTGTTTCTGCCTCACTAAATAATTAACAGCCATCGTAGCATATGCCTCTCTTGCACGAAGGCAACCCCGCGTCCGCGCCATGGACGGCTACAATATGCGTCAAACAAATTTACGGGACAAGTTCATGGATGCAGAATTCTGGCTGGAACGCTGGCGCGACGGGCGCACGCATTTTCATCAAACCCGCGTGACGCCGCTGCTGCAGAAATACTGGCCGACGCTGGCGCTGCCACAGGGCAGCCAGGTGCTGGTGCCGCTGGCCGGCAAGTCGCTCGACATGGTGTGGCTGGCGTCGCAGGGACATCGCGTGCTGGGCGTGGAATTGTCGCAGCTGGCGGTCGAGCAGTTCTTCGACGAGAACCGCTTGCAGCCGCAGGTCAGTGAATCCGCTTACGGTCGCCACTATGCGGCCGGCGACGTCGACATCATTTGCGGCGATATTTTCAAGCTCGATGCGGCGCTGCTGTCGGAATGCGTCGGCGTCTATGACCGCGCCGCGCTGGTGGCGCTGCCGTCCGACATGCGCGCACGCTATGCGCAGCACGTCTACGGCCAATTGTCTGCGCACTATCGCGGCATCCTGATCACACTCGATTATCCGCAGGAACAGATGGACGGTCCGCCGTTCTCGGTTGGCGATGCGGAAGTGCAGGCGATCTTCGCCTCGCATTCCGACGCGCTGGTGATCGATCGCCGCGACATCCTCGACAAGGAACCGAAGTTCAGCGAACGCGGGGTGACCCGGCTCGACACGGTGGTTTACCAGCTGCAGCGCAAAGGCTGATTGCCCGCATCACCTTTTACCTGATCTGTCCGATCTTGCGCAGGAAGTCTTCGACATCCCTGGCCGCCTGCTCGCGATAGCGATTGTCGTACGAGCCGACGGTGACACCTACCGTCTGGCAATCTTTGTAAAGCTTGCGCTCGTCCGCCGGCGAGAGTTTGTCGCCGCTGCCGACCAGGCTGCGGCCCCAGCTGGCAATGTCGGTTTCGGTCATCGGGCAGTTGCGGGTGGAAGTGCCAAGCCTGAGGTAATGCACGCCCTGGTTGCCGTCGAAACTGTGATGCGCACCGTCGTAGACGCGATAGTCGATGACGCCCGGATATTCTTCCTGCATGCCTTTGATCTGATCGAGGCAAAATTTCGCCGGCGTGTAATCGTCCTTGCTGCCCATCAGGAACAGCATCGGCGCGCCGGTCTTGTCGAAGCTGCCGTTTTTGCGGAAGCGCGAATTCTGGCAGCCGGGATAGGCGGGAATATGGAAGGCGAATTGCAGGGTTTTATTCTCGCGCAGCACGTTGTCGCGGAAGGACTTGACCGCCGTCTCGTTGGCAGCGGTGCCGCCCCGGCTGAATCCGATGATGCCGACGCGCTCGGCGTCGAAGCGCGGATCAGCGGCGAGGAATTTCAGCGCAAAGAAGGCATCGGCGGTGTCGGCGGCGTTGCTGACCAGGCTTTGGTCATCCACCGTGCTTTCGACACCGCGCGGGGTGAACGAATCGACCACGAATGTCGCGAAGCCGAGTTTGTTGAAATAGGGCGCCCAGAAACCGGTGTCCTTGGTTTGCACGCCGGCGCTGCCATGCGCAATCACGACTACAGGAATCTTGCCCGCCGGCGGATCCGGCGGCAGCGTCAGGTAGCCGAAAATCTCGATCGGCTTGCCGACTTTCTTGGCCATCTCGAACTTGTTGGCGTATTCGACCGAAGGAAAAGAGATCTTCTGCTGCGCGCCGGCAGCGCCCGCCCAGGACAACAGGCAGCAGGCCGCCAGAATGTGCATCCATGCCTGCGCAGAACGATGCAGGGAGGAGAGTATTTTTTTCGAGTTCATGTCTGCCTTCAAAAAAAGGCCCTCCATCATGCCAGCAAGCGCCCCGCCTTGGCTGACAAGCTCGTCAGGAGTCGAAGACGGCGCATGCCTTTTACGGCTACGCACCTCGAAATAAAGCGATAATGCTGCTTTCCCCAGCCAGCGACGACGTCCAGCCGATGCAAGACCCTGATCAAGACTCTCCCGAAGTGCAGCCGACCCGCCCGTGGATCGTGCTCACCACCACTTACGACGTGGAAGCGTGGATCGACAGCTACAACCGGGATTTGCAGCAGGCGGTGAAGAAGGACAACACCAAAGGGTACGGCATTTGTTTCTGCATGGAACTGGGCGGCGAGGTGTACCTGCACACGACGTCGGAAGGCGACATCCTGCTGGATGTGACGGAAGAAGCTGAATGGGTGGCGCCGGTGATCAGCGCTGCAACCGGCGTCGCGGCGCCGTCGTCATCGGTGTGGGCCCTGCCCGGCGATACGCTGACGCAGTTGGTGCTGGGGCTGAGCGGATTGATCGCGGCCACGCGCATCGTCGTCAGCCATGCTTACAAGACCCCGAAAAACTGGCAGCAGCGTTATTAAACGGTGCGCAGGCCGCCCGGCAACTTCACTGACATCATTGCGACTTCGGCTTGGTATTGATGGCACGGCGAGCGTCGGCGTCGCGTTCGGATTTCTTTTCGAATTCGGTGCGTTCGCAGGCGCACAGGATAAAGGCGATGCAGGCAGCCAGCGAGATGGCGATAAAACGCTTCATAATATTCCCCGATAGTGATGGGCCGATGCCGCGAATCATTGTCGCCGCTTGAAATCGCACCCCTATTTCCCTGGGACAAGAGTCTAACCCAGCCCTTCCCAAAAACAAAGGATAACTCGTCCGCATCGCCTTGCTCAGGCCCCGCGCGCGTTCGCCAGGTCGTACTTCTTGATTTTATCGTACAGGGTCTTGCGCGGGATGCCGAGCTGTTCCGCCGCCAGCGCGACGTTGCCGTCCGCTCCCGCCAACGCATCCTCGATCAGGGTGCGTTCATAGGCGTCGAGTTGCTGCGGCAGGCTGGCTGCGGCGGTCGAGGCTGCAGCGGCCGTACTGCTGTCGGCCACCCCGAGCACCCAGCGATCGGCGAAGTTGCGCAGCTCGCGCACGTTGCCGGGCCAGTCGCGTTGCTGCCACTGCGCCATCAACGCCGCGGTCCAAGCCGGCGCTGCACGGCCGTAACGGATGGCCGCAGCGTGGATGAAATGCGCCAGCAGCAGCGGAATGTCTTCACGCCGCTCGCGCAGGCGCGGCAAATCGATGCTGACCACGCCGATGCGGTAATACAGGTCTTCGCGGAAGGCGCCCTGTGCGCTCAGTTGCAGCAGGTCGGCCTTGCTGGCGGCGATCACGCGGCAATCGATGGCGATGGATTCGTTGCCGCCCAGGCGCTCCAGTTTGCGCTCCTGCAGCACACGCAGCAGCTTGACCTGCAAGGCCATCGGCATGCTTTCGATTTCATCGAGGAACAACGTGCCGCCGTTGGCGTATTCCAGTTTGCCGATGCGGCGCTTCTGTGCGCCGGTGAAGGCTCCTGCTTCGTGACCGAAGATTTCGCTTTCGAACACGCTCTCCGGCAATGCCCCGCAATTGATCGCCACAAACGGGCCCGTGCGTTCGCTGGCGGCGTGCAGCTGGCGCGCCACGACTTCCTTGCCGGCGCCGGTCTGGCCGTTGATGAGGATGTCCACCGAAGTCGGACCGACGCTGCGAATCAGCGTGCGTACCCGTTCCATCGCCACCGACTGGCCCACCAGCGCCGGCGTGGCCGGATCCGCCAGCCACGCCTCACGCAGGCGGCGGTTGTCGAGCACCAGATCGCGTTTCTCCTGCGCGCGTCGCGCGGTCTCCAGCAGGCGGTCTGCGGCGAAGGGCTTCTCGATGAAATCGTAAGCGCCGGCGCGCATCGCTTCGACCGCCATGGCGACGTCGCCGTGCCCGGTCACCACGATCACCGGCAGGTCGGCGTCGGCCGCCACCGCATGCGCCAGCACTTCGAGCCCGGAGCGTCCCGGCAGCCGCACGTCGGTCACCACAATGCCGGCGAAACCGGCGTGCAACAGCGGCAAGGCCTGTTCGGCGTCGGCGCAGGCCTGCACGCTGAATCCGCCCAGCTCCAGCGTTTGCGTGGTGGCCTTGCGTACGCTTTGTTCGTCTTCAATCAGGATGGCGAGTGCAGTCAATGATGTCTCCATGAATCATGCATTACGGGGCCGGGGCCGGCAGGCGCACGGTGAATTCGGCGCCGCCTTCGGGCAGATTATGCGCCGACAGGCGGCCGTTCATCGCCTGCACGATCGACGACGAAATCGCCAGTCCGAGTCCGAGGCCCTTGCCGCTCGGCTTGGTGGTGAAGAACGGTTCGAACAGGTGCGGCGCCACCTCGTCGGGAATGCCGGGGCCGCTGTCGCGGATACGAATGACGGCCTCGCCGGCGTCCTGCTCGACGATCACCGTGACGCGCTTGTCGGCAACGTATTCGACAGTCTCGACCGCATCGATGGCGTTGCGCAACAGGTTGATCAGCACCTGCTCGGTGCGCACCACGTCGCCCATCACCTGCACCGGACTGCGCACATCGATCTCGATGGCGACCGCCTGCTGGCGGAACTCGTTGCGCAGCAGCAGCACCGCCGCCTCGACTGTCTGCGCGACATCGACCACGGCGATGGCGTCGCCGCTCTTGCGCGCGAAGCCTTTGAGCTGCGCGATGATCTTGCCCATGTGGGCGCTGGCGCCGCTGATATGTTCGAGATTCTCTTCCACTTGCGGCAACTGGCCGCGGCGCATGAATTGCACGGCGTTGTCGGCGAAGGCGCGGATCGCCGCCAGCGGCTGGTTCAGCTCGTGCGTGACGCCCGCCGCCATCTGTCCCAGCATAGCCAGCTTGCCGGCCTGCACTAATTCATTTTGCGTCGAGCGCAGCAGGCTTTCGGTCTGCTGCAGGGTGACGTATTTCCCCTCCAGCGCCTGGTTGGCCACGCGCAGCTCCTGGGTGCGCACGGCAATGGTGGCGTCCAGCTCCTGCGCGGCACGGCGCAATGCATCGCGCGATTCCAGCCGCTCCTGCAGGCGCCGCCTGCGCTGGTAGATCGCCCACAGGGAAATCGCCGCGATCGCCATGACCAGCGCCACCCACATGGACCAGAGCATGGCGATGCGGGTGATGCGCGCCTCGGACGGGAACAGCATCAGCTGCCAGCCCTGCTTGTCGATGGCGCGCGCGACGTGGTCGCCGAAGCCGCGCCGCAAGGGCTTGGGCATCTCGGCCACCGGCGTGATCGGCTGGTCGGCATATTGATGCGTGCCGGCCAACTCCTGCTGCAGCTTGCCGTCGAGCGGACGCAGGCTGTGGTATTTCCATTCAGGCCGATTGCTCAGGAATACCACCCCGCTGTGATCTGCCAGCGTGATCGGATCTTCATTGCTGCGCCAGGTGTGCTCGAACTCGGACAGGTCGACCTTGACCGTCATCACGCCGATCGGCCGGCCTTCGCCGCGCGGCGCGCCCGCCGGATAAATCGGCTGGGCCATGAAATAGCCCGGTTCGCTGGAGATATTGCCGATGCCGTAGAAGCGTCCGAAGCCGCCCGCCAGTGCCTCGGCGAAATAGGGGCGAAAACCGAAATCGCGACCGACGAAACTGGTTTCCTCGTTCCAGTTGCTGGCCGCCAGCGTCATGCCGCGCGCATCCATCATGTAGATCGCCAGCACCTTCGACTGCTTCTGGATCGCCTGCAGGCTCAGGTTGAGCCGCTGGACTGCGGCTGCATCGTCGGGATGATGCAGCACCTGGTCGACGTCGGCCAGTGACCCCAGCGCGTACGGCATGATCTCGAACTTGTCGAGGATGGATTGCAGGTCGAGTGCGACGATCTGCAACTGGCGTTCGCCGGCGGCATGCAGGTCGCTGCGGGCCTTTTCCGCGGCGACGAAATACGATGCAAAAAAAACCGCCGCCGCGCACAGCGCGACGACGGCGATCAGGATCGGGAATTTGCGGGAAGGCATGGCTGGAGAGGCGCTCTGAACATACATACCGCCATGATACCCGCTGGCGCGCCCTGCTCTGTCCCCTCCTTCCTCCGCTTCCCGCAATGCCATCAGTCCTCGTCCTTGAGGTAACCGACCTTGCTCGGATCACGCATGCGGAACGTAATCAGCAAGGCGATCGCGCACACGATCGACACGTACCAGTAGAAGTTGGACTCCATGCCGGCCGCCTTGAACGACAGCGCGACAAACTCGGCCGAGCCGCCGAACAGGGCGTTGCCGACCGCATACGACAGGCCGACGCACAATGCGCGCACTTCCGGCGGAAACATCTCGGCCTTGATCAGGCCGCTGATCGAGGTGTAGAAGCTGACGATGCACAACGCCAGGATCGCCAGGCCGAAGGCCGCGTACGGATCGGTGACGTCCTTGAGCATGTGCAGGATGGGCACGGTGCACAGGGTGCCGAGCGCGCCGAAAAGCAGCATCATATTGCGGCGGCCGATCTTGTCGGACAACGCGCCAAACAGCGGCTGCAGGATCATGTAGACGAACAGCGCGCCGGTCATCACCGCGCTGGCGGTCTTGGCGTCCATGCCGGCGGTGTTGACCAGGTACTTCTGCATGTAGGTGGTGAAGGTATAGAACATCAGCGAGCCGCCGGCCGTGAAACCGACCACGGTGAAGAAGGCGCGCTTGTGCTTCCACAGGCCGGCGAAGGTGCCGGCTTCCTTCTTCGTGCGGGTTTCGGCGGTAGCGGTCTCGGTCAGCGACTTGCGCAGGTACAGCGCGATCAGCGCGCCGCATGCACCCAGCACGAACGGCACGCGCCAGCCCCAGGCACGCAGCTCATCGTTGCTCAAGGTTTGCTGCATCACCACCAGCACCAGCACCGCCAGCAACTGCCCGCCGATCAGCGTGACGTACTGGAACGAGGCGAAGAAGCCGCGGTTGTTCTTGGGCGCGATTTCACTCATGTAGGTCGCGCTGGTGCCGTATTCACCACCCACCGACAGGCCCTGGAACAGGCGCGCCACCAACAGCAGGAACGGCGCCGCCGTGCCGATCACGGCATAGGTCGGCAGGAACGCGATCATCAGCGAACCACCGCACATCATCAGCACGGAGATCATCATCGAGGTCTTGCGGCCATGCTTGTCGGCGATGCGGCCGAACAGCCAGCCGCCGATCGGACGCATCAGGAAACCGGCGGCGAACACGCCGGCGGTGTTGAGCAATTGGGTGGTTGCATCCCCCTTGGGGAAGAAGGCCGGCGCGAAATAGATCGCACAGAACGAGTACACATAAAAATCGAACCACTCGACCAGATTGCCCGACGACGCGCCGAGGATCGCGAAGATGCGCTGCTTGTTGGTGGATGGTCCAGCGGAGGCCGGCGTCGACGAAGCGGGCGTGGTCGACGTGGTGGAAACTGTTTGAGTCATTGCTATCTCCAGGTTTGTAAGCGGCCGGAAGTGCTCCACGAAAAATCACGGGGCAAACCGGCTGTTTGATATTTGTGCCAGGCGCGTGCCTGCAATCGCTGCCGCAAACGCGGTGCGACAGGAGCGAATAAGGACGTTGGTTTGCCGGGTCACGGCGGCGGAAGCGGCGTCACATCTGTCTCCTGCTTTATTGTTTTGGAGACGTATATGCAGGCATCGTGCCAGTATCCAGATCTTGGCCAAGCACTTGATTTAAAAAGGATTTTCAAAATCCGTTGCGACCAGGAAGGCGATTTCCTTGCGAACATCCGGAATCCAGGAAGCGCTCATTGCGGATATCCAGCCACGGTGCAGGCAAAAAAAAGCCCGGGCCGTTGCCGGACCGGGCTTCTCGTTGCAGCGTACCTGGAGAATCAACGCAGGCGCGGTTCCGTCGGCGTGATATCGATGGTACGGCGCGCGGTCGGCAAGGCCGGCGTGCCGCTCAAAGTAAACACGCTGACCAGCTGCGCCAGGCTGTCGGCCTGGGTCTGCATCGAGGCGGCAGCGGCGGCAGCCTCCTCCACCAGCGCGGCGTTCTGCTGGGTGACCTGGTCCATCTGGGTGATGGCGTGGTTGATCTGCTCGATGCCGGTGGTCTGCTCTTCGCTGGCGGAACTGATCTCGGCGACGATGTCGGTGACGCGTTTGACGCTGTTGACCACTTCCGCCATTGTTGCGCCGGCCTGCTCGACCAGCTTGCTGCCGTTACCGACTTTTTCCACGGAGTCGTTGATGAGTACCTTGATTTCCTTGGCAGCTGCTGCGGAGCGTTGCGCCAGGCTGCGCACTTCAGAGGCCACCACGGCAAAGCCGCGGCCCTGCTCGCCCGCACGCGCGGCTTCCACGGCCGCATTCAGGGCCAGGATATTGGTCTGGAAAGCGATACCGTCAATGACACTGATGATGTCGACGATCTTTTTCGACGAGTCGTTGATCGCGCCCATGGTGTCGACCACCTGACCGACCACGCCGCCGCCCTGGGTGGCGATTTCGGATGCCGACACCGCCAGCTGGTTGGCCTGGCGCGCGTTGTCGGCGTTCTGCTTGACGGTGGAGATCAGTTCTTCCATCGATGAGGCGGTTTCTTCCAGCGCGCTCGCTTGCTGCTCGGTGCGCGAGGACAGGTCGAGGTTGCCGGCGGCGATTTCGCTCGACGCGGTGGCGATGGTGTCGGTGCCGCTGCGCACGTTGCTGACGATGCCGCGCAAGCTGGTGTTCATGTCTTGCAACGCTTGCAGCAATTGGCCGGTTTCATCCTTGCTGGTGACCTTGACGTCGGCGCTGAGGTCGCCCTCGGCGACACGACGCGAAATCGTCACGGCGGAGTGGATGGGTCGCGTGATACCGACCGTCAGGTACCAGGCGCACAGCACGCCCAGCGCCAGGATCAGGCCTTCCAGCGCAAGCAGCAGGATACGGCTGTCTTCGGCGATGACGTCGATGTGCTTCGCAGTGTCGTCAATGTCCTTGCGCTGCAGCTCGACCAGTTGGCGCATGGTGTCCTGATAAGCGTTGGAGGCAGGCACGAAATCCTTGTCGAGAACGCGCTCGGCTTCCTCGATGTTGCCGGCCGCCTTGGCCTTGTTGATGGCGTCGCGCGAACTCAGATAGAGCTTGCGCTGCTCGCCGATCTTCTGGAACAGCTTCTTTTCTTCATCGCTTTCCAGCAGCGCTTCGACCTTCTTCTGATACTCGCCCGAGCTCTTGGATGAGGACGCCGCTTCCGCCGCGAAGTACGGGCCGAGCGCCGGATCGCTGCTCTTGGCAATGGCAATGGTGCGGCGGATGCCGCTGGCGAGGTTGGCGTACCAGTCGCCGATCAGGCGCTCCTTCAGCAGGGGCTGGCTCATCATCTCGCGCGTGGCCGACGACACCGCCTGCAAGCGCCAGATGCCGATGGCCGTGATCACGATGGAGAAGGCCAGAATCAGGGCGAAGCCCAAAGCCAGGCGCTTGCCGATTCGCATGTTTCCGATAATGTTCATTACTGTTTTCCATCCCGTTTTGCCGCCGCTGCTGCGACGTGTTTTTAAATGCTCGAGACCGGGCTCGATCCACCCGGCACCGCCGGGCAGGTCGCCATTACAAATCAAAACGGTACTTTTGATTTGCAGCAACATACGTTGAAAAGCCCCGTAGATCGGGGCTTTGAGGCCTTTCTTGCGCAAAAGGCAGGGAAAAACGGAAATAGTATTAATTTTCCGACAAGATCGGCATCGCCAATGTCAGGCGGGAAGCACGTTCTTGCCGAATCGACAAGTACTCACCGATCGAGGCCGCCGACAATCAGCCTGCCGACATCGGCGAGCACGGCGTTGCGCTGCTCTTCCGGCGCCTTGGTGTCGGTAAGGTAAATCGACGCCAGCAGCGGCGCTCCCTGCGGCGGCCAGATGATGGCGACGGTATTGGTGGTGCCGTAGTCACCCGAGCCGGTCTTGTCGCCGACTTTCCAGCCCGGCTGCATGCCGGCGCGCACCCGGCGGTCGCCGGTTTTGTTGGCCAGCATCCAGGCCGTGATCTGGCGCCGCGATGCGGCCGACAAGGCCTCTCCGAGCAGGATTTTTTGCAGGTTGCCGGTCATTGCGGTCGGCGTCGTGCTATCGCGCGGATCGCCCGGAATGGAAGTATTGAGTTCGGTCTCGAAACGATCCAGGCGTGTGGTGTCGTCGCCCAGCGAGCGCACGAATTGGTTGAACGGTTCAAGGCCGCCGAGGCTGCGCAGCATGAGGTTGGCGGCGGTGTTGTCGCTCAGCGTGATGGCTGCTTCGCACAGCTGCGCCAGCGACAGACCGTCGCCGCCGACGTGCTTGCCGGTGGTCGGCGAGTAGTTGACCAGTACGTCTTCGCCGTAGACGATGCGACGGTCGAGCTGTTCGGCGCCGGTATCGACGCGCCTGAGCACGGCCGAGGCAGCCAGGAACTTGAAAGTGCTGCACATCGGGAAGCGTTCGTCGGCGCGATAGCCCCAACGGCGACCGCTGCCGCTGTCGAGGATTTCCACGCCGAGGCGGCCGGCGACGCTGCTTTCCAGTTTGGCCAGGCGCGAAACCACGGAGGACGCGTCCTTAGATTTTTTTACCTCTGCCGCACCAGCCGCCCACGCGCCGCCGACACAGCCCGCCAACGCAGCACCGGTCATGGCGAGAAAATGTCTTCTGTCGATCATCATTTTTCCTTGCAAAATTGGAGTCGAAGCGAAATGATAGGCAGCAAGCTCAGTCGTCACAATTCACGATAATTTGCCCCAGACCACAGAAAAACTGATATCCGGACAATGTATGCATCTCCCCCTCAATGCCTTGCGCGCCTTCGAAGTCGCCGCCCGCCATCTCAGCTTCACCTACGCGGCCGACGAACTGAACGTGACCCAGACCGCCGTCAGCATGCAGGTCAAGAATCTCGAGGAACGCCTTGGCGTGACACTCTTTCGTCGCCTGCCGCGCGGTCTCGCGCTGACCGACGAAGGGCTGGCGCTGCTGCCGGTGCTGGCCGAATCCTTCGAACGCATCGCCACCGTGCTGGGCCAGTTCGAGAACGGCCGGATGCGCGAAGTGCTGACGCTGGGCGCGGTTGGCACCTTTGCGGTCGGCTGGCTGATGCCCCGGCTGCGCGAATTCCAGAAGACTTATCCGTTCGTCGACCTGCGCCTGCTGACCAACAACAACCGCGTCGACCTGGCCGGTGAAGGGCTGGATTACGCGATCCGTTTTGGCGACGGCGCCTGGCACGGCACCGACGCCGAACGCCTGTTCTCCGCACCGCTGTCGCCGATGTGCGCGCCGGCGCTGGCGGCGCGGTTGCGGCGACCGCAGGACCTGGCCGGCGAAACACTGCTGCGCTCCTATCGCACCGACGAGTGGAACCACTGGTTCGCGGCCGCCGGTGCGCCCTGCCCACCGATCCGCGGCTTCGTGTTCGACTCTTCGCTGACCATGGCCGAAGCGGTAGCGCAACAAGCCGGCGTGGCGCTGTTGCCGGTCAACATGTTCGAACGTGAACTGCGCCAGGGCCGCTTGGCCTGTCCTTTCGACATTTCCATCAGCGACGGCGCGTACTGGCTGACCCGCCTGAAATCGCGGCAGGAAACCCCGGCGATGCAGGTCTTCCGCAGTTGGCTGCTGGCCCACGCGAAACCGCCGGCGTAGACAAAAGGCCACATTCAATATCAGGAAATGCCTGATAGTTGCAAAAGAGAACACGCCATAAAATAAATGATATAAACTATTTACATCCGCGCTGCATCAAGTTTTACCAGGGTGATGTAATCGTTTACAAATGCGGATTGCAGGTCCGAGAGTGACGAGATCAGATGGCTTGCAACGTGTCTCAACCCAACAAGGAAACGGGGGACATCATGAAAAAATACTTCGCTGAGCTGTACCGGAAACTGGTCGATTATCTTAACGACTCCAGCGCCCTGACGACCGGCTCGCACCGCGGCGAGCCGCATTGCTGCGGCATGTACTCGGGCCTGTCCGACATGGAACAGGGGCACGAAAAGAACTGACGTCCGACTTTGCCTGGGCGGGCTGCGGTCCGCCCAGCGGTATTTCTGAACTTCCTCCGGCCTTCCCCGCCCGGCACGCCCATCGGCGCTTGCCCTTATAATTTCAGCAGATCAACATTCCGTCACGCCCTTCCCGGCGCACATCGTCTGCAATGTCCGACAACACCATCGCCCGCAACAAGTCCATGACCCGTTTCGACCAGCATGACAGCGTCTGGCTGTTCGGCTACGGGTCGCTGATCTTCAAGGCTGACTTTCCCTTCATCGAACGTCGTCCGGCGCACATCGTCGGCTGGAGCCGGCGCTTCTGGCAGGGTTCGCACGATCATCGCGGCACCGTGCAGGCGCCCGGCCGCGTCGTGACGCTAATACGCGATGAGGGCGCGACCTGCGCCGGCATGGCTTACCTGATTACGCCGGAAGTGTTCGACCACCTCGACTATCGCGAAAAGAACGGCTACCTGCGCCTGGCCACCGACATCCTGTTCGAGGACGGCAGCTGCACCGAGGGATTGATCTACATCGCCACCGAAGAAAACGCCGCCTTCCTCGGGCCGGCGTCGGAACGCGATATCGCGCGCCAGATCGCCGGCGCCGAAGGCCCGAGCGGACGCAACGCCGATTACCTGCTGGGCCTGGCCGTGGCGTTACGCGAACTGGGCAAGGACGATCCGCACGTGTTCGAAATCGAGCGCCACCTGCAGTTGCTTGGGGAGATGAATGTGGCGAGCGGCAAGGACAAGGATGCGGCAGCGAAGCCGCATCCCTGATTGAACATTACTGACGCGCCGCCAGCAACAGAGCGCCGGCGCCGATGAAGAAACCGCCGGTAGCCTTGTTCAGCCGCGCCACGCCGCGCGAGGTGCGGATGTAGCGGCGGATCTGCTTGCCGCAGGCTGAGTAGACGGCGCTGGAGACGAATTCGGCGCACAGGTAGATCGAGCCGAGCACCAGGAACTGATGCGCGGCGGGCCGCGCCGGATCGATGAATTGCGGGAAGATCGCGGCGAACAGCATGATCGCCTTCGGATTGGTGATGCCGAGCAGGAACTCCTGCATGACCAGCGCGAAGGCGCCTTTTTGCACCAGCACCGGCGATGCCGCGCCCGGCTCGATGCCGTCGGCCAGTTCCAGTCCGTGGAATTCACGGCTGCGCCAGGCGCGCCAGCCGAGATAGAACAGATACAGCGCACCGACCCACTTGACCGCCGTGAAGGCCGTTTCCGAAGCCAGCAACATGGCGCCCAGCCCCACCGCCGACACCGTCAGGAAAATCGCAAACGCCGTCACGCGCCCGAACGTGGCCAGCAGCGCCACGCCGACGCCGCGGCGAATGCCGTTGTTGAGCGCGCAAAAGTTATTCGGACCTGGCACCAGCGCCAGCATGATGGCGACGGGGATGAAGAACAAGGCGTCCATGTTGCTTCCGTTTCCTGAACTTGGGGGAATGGCGATTTTATCAGCCGCAGGATTTTCACGCCGCGGCGATAGCGCGCGCTCGGGAACCGGCCGCGACCCGTAGTGTAAAATTCCGGTCCGCCTTCGATTCGCCGGAGCGGTCCAGGGATGCCATGAATATCACGATCAATAACGAACTCCTCCAATATATCGACCCGCTCACCGCCAACGAATACGCCGCCCTCGAACGCAGCCTGCTGGCCGAAGGTTGCCGCGATGCGCTGGTGTTGTGGGGCGACGTGCTGGTCGACGGCCACAACCGCTACGAAATCTGCCGCAAGTACGACATCGAATTCAAGACCGTGCAAAATGCCAGCTTCAATTCGATCGACGACGTCATGCTGTGGATGATCGACAACCAGCTCGGTCGCCGCAGCGTGACCGACTTCCAGCGCGGCGTGTTGGCACTGCGCAAGCGCGACATCATTTCCGCCCGCGTGCGCGCTGAAATGGATGCCAGCATCGCCGCCAAGGCTGAAGGTGCGGCGCCGGAAGACAGCAGCGACAAGCCTGCCGAAGAAACCACGATCCCGAGCGCCTCCATCAAGACCCGCGAAGACATCGCCCGCGTCGCAGGCATCAGTTCCAACACCATCGGCCAGATCGAAAAGATCCGCAAGACCGCCGCACCGGAACTGGTCGAGGCGGTGCGCACGGGCACGATTTCGATCAACGCCGCCGCTGCGGTGGCATCGCTGCCCAGCGAAGAACAGATCACGGCAGTAGCCGGCGGCAAGAAGGAATTGCGCCAGGCCGCCAAGATGGTGCGCGAAAAACAAGCCGCCAATCGCACGCCGCGCGCCGCTTCTGAAGGCGCGACTGCACCCGCAGGCGGCACAAGCGACGGCGCCGCGCCGCCCTGGTCCGAAGCCGGCGACGATGCGGCGGCATTGCGCGCCGAAATCGCCTCCCTCAATGCGCGCGTCGCTGCGCTGACGGCCGAGAACCAGGCCCTGCAGGCGGAGATCGACGCGCTGCGCGGCGTGACCGCCTGACCGGCGTTGGTCGACCTTGCCGGTCTATACCCTCACCGCCGCCGTCGAGATCGAACTCGACATTCGCAAGAGCCGCTTCATCGGCATCGTCATGCCGGTGGACAACCGCGACGCCGCACAACGGCAACTGGAACAACTGCGCGCGCAACATCGCACCGCCACTCACGTGTGCTGGGCGCTGATGGCCGGTGGCCAATCGGGCATGTCGGATGACGGGGAACCATCGGGCACGGCCGGACGGCCGATGCTGGAAGTGCTGCGCCATCACGAACTCGATGGCGTGCTGGCCGCGGTGGTGCGCTATTACGGCGGCATCAAGCTCGGCGCCGGCGGCTTGGTGCGGGCCTATACCGACGCCATCGCCACCGCGCTCAAACAAGCGCAGCGCATCGAACGCATCGTCTACGCCGAAGTGGAAATCGCCATCGCCTATGCCGACGAATCGCAGCTGCGCTACTGGCTGCAACAAAAACAATACGCCCTGCTCGGCAGCCGCCACGACACGCTGGCGCGCCTGCACGTACGCTTGCCGGCAGCGCAACTGCCTCAGCTTGCGGACAGCTTGCCGCGGCTTTCTTCAAACGCTGCGATCACACAAATCATGTGATCCATGCGGCGCCGGTTGGCGTCACTATACGGACGTCCCCACAAGGCATCAAACTCGGCCACCACGAGGTGGTATTCAATCTCGCTGACGGGATCCGTGGCGACATGCTGCCCGTTGCTTGAGGCGATCATCGATAGGGTGGACATGGCGTTCTCCCCTCCCATTCACTCACATCTCGCGCGCCACGCGGCGCGCCAGCACGATCGCCAGCGCCGGCGCCACCGCGAAGCAGGCAAACAAGGCGTAAGCCGCATGGCGTGCGCCGTCGACACCGCCCGGCTCCGTCAGCCCTGCGGCGTTCGCCGTGAGGCCTGCCAGCGCGGCGCCGATCGCCATGGCGTAGAGCTGCACGGTGGTGATGCCGGCCGAGGCCAGGTTCTCTTCACCCCGGCGCGCCGATTTCAGCACGCGCGTCAACAAATGCGGCCAGCCCAGCCCCACACCCAGTCCGACGCCGCCGAGCGCCAGCGCCAGCCACAAACCCTCTGCCGCGACGTCGACATCGCCGGGTAACAGCACCACCAGCGCCACCAGCGACAAGCTCATCGCCAGCGGTCCGAAACGCACCATCCGATCCGCGTCCTTGCCGCTGCGCGACGAACTCAGCAGCGACGCCAGGCTCCAGCCACCGGCCATGGCGGCCGTCATGTAACCGGCCTGCAGCGGTGCGTAACCGTGCAGCGTCTGCAGGAAGTACGGTACGAAGATCTCGGTCATGCTGCCGATCATGAGCAGGCAGACGCAGGCGAACACCTTGCTCATTGCGGTACTCAATTGATAGGCGCCGGTCGGCAGCAAGGCCACGCCGGGGCGCCGGTCGAGCCAGGCAACCAGCACACCCGCCGCCAGTCCGGCCGCGACGCCGAGCAGTTTTCCGCCGATGTCCTCGACCTGTCCGGCAAATGCCACCAGCAGCACCGACAGCGCCAGCAAGGCAATCTTGAGCAGCGGAATGCGCACCAGACCGGAAGCCCCGACATCGCCCCGCACCGGCTTGCCGCCCAGTTGGCCGGCCACGATCACCGCCTGCAACAGCGCCACCGGCAGCAGGCACCAAAACGCCAGCCGCCAGGCGCCTCCGGCTGCGAACAGTCCGCCCACCGCCGGGCCCAGCAAGGTCGCCACGCCCCACATGCCCGACTCCAGCGCCACCGCGCGCGACCACAGGCGCTGCTCGAACAGCACCGGGATCAGCGCATAACCAAGCGCCGCCAGCAGGCCACCGCCGAGGCCCTGCACGCTGCGTCCGGTCAGCATCCAGGGCATCGACAATGCCGTGGCGCACAAGATCGAGCCGAGCGTAAACATCGCCAGGCCCAGCAAATAGGCGCGGCGCGGACCCAGCTTGTCGAGCAGCTTGCTGGTCAGCGCCGAGCCGACGATGGAGGCGACCACGAACAACGTGATGTTCCAGGCGTAGTACGCCAGGCCGCCGATGTCGCGCACCACCGACGGCAGGATGGTGGTGACGATGTGGACGTTGATCGCGTGCAGCGCAACGCCGCCGGTCAGGGCGACCGAGCGCAACAGATTGCGACCGGTCAGCAATTCGCTCCAGGAGGTGGAAACAGCAGTTTCTATATGCATCAATAGCCTCGACATTCGGATGGATAACGCCTAATATGCAAGCGTTTGTTTGGATATTATTTGAACGCATACTAAACCCGCATCATGAATTACACAAGTAAACACTTGGAAAATAAAGTCGACATTAGCCCCGACATGCCGACCGCCGAGCGCATCCTGCTTCGACTGAAGACGCGCGGACCCGCCTCCACCGCGACGCTGGCGCAGGAACTCGGGATGACGGCCGAAGCGGCGCGGTTGCAGGTGCAGAAACTGCTGGCGGACGAATTGATCAGCGGCGTGCAGGAAGCCGCCGCCGGTGCCGGACGCCCGCGCCAGAACTGGGCGTTGAGCGCAGCCGGCCACGCGCGCTTTCCCGATACGCATGCCTACCTGACGATCCAGCTGATCGGATCGATCAGGCAGCTGTTCGGCGACGAAGGACTCGACCGCCTGATTTCCCAGCGTGAAGGCGAGATGCGCAAGGATTACCTGAAGGCCTGCAGCGGCCTCGCCAGTGTGCCGAAGAAGCTCGACAAACTGGCCGCCCTGCGCGCCGCCGAAGGCTACATGGCGCGCGTGGAGAAGGACGGCAAGGACTGGCTGCTGATCGAAGACCACTGCCCCATCTGCGCAGCGGCAACCAGTTGCCAGGGCTTTTGCCGTTCGGAGCTGCAACTGTTCCGCGAGGTCATCGGCGAGGCCGCCTCAGTGACGCGCGAAGAGCATTTGCTGGCCGGTGCACGGCGTTGCGTGTATCGCGTCACCGGCAAATGAGGAGCGCATGAGCAATACAAGAGTGCGGCAAGCGCAAAGTTGTATAGGCAATGCCGTCGGCTTCATGTCAGAATCGCTCTCGCGCAACATGAAAACCCTCCCACATAAGGAAGCTGCAATGAAGACACCGATGACCGCATGCCTGCTGGCGCTGACGATGGCGTTGAGCGCCTGCGCGATCCAGCCGGCCAACGAACAGACGACGCCGACCGGACAAGTGCCGCAGGCGCGGGTTTACATCAAGAGCATGCTGTCGCCATTGTCGGGAACGGCCCAGGTGCAGTTCTCGCGTGGTTCGTCTTTCTTTTCCGGGAATGCCCCGCTGGAACTGGCGATCAATGACGTGGTGCTGGCGCAGATCCAGAAAGGGGAAGGCCTCAGCATCTGGCTCAAGCCGGGCACCAGCTACGATTTCAGCATCAAGCCGGTGCATTCGCTGAACAGCGCGACCTATCCGCAGACCAGGAAGATCACCGTTGACCTGAAAAATCCCGGCACCTACAAGATCGTCATCGGTGGCGACCGCGAAGGCCCGACCTTGCAACAGGAAAAGTGACGCAGGACGCCGTCCGGGATCTTCCCGGACCTGGTAAAAAAGCGCGGAGTGTCCGCGCTTTTTTAATGCCCGCAGGAAAGTTGATGCCGCCTTGCAATGCCCGTCACGGGCGGTTTCCGGAACGAGTGGAACCCAAAAATTTCTTCGAAAAAACTATCCCGGCCAAATAACAACACTCTCGAAAAAATTATCAATCGGTCATCATTCTTCACGCGCCGGCACGCTTCTTCGGCACTAAGATGTGGAAAAATCGACAATAAAAATCTCTCATGGACCAAGAACCCTATCTCATCAAGGACGACGGCGTGAGTCCGCGCCAGATTCGCCTGGCGCGCATCATCATCGCCGTGTTGCTGCTGTCGGCGGCCATCGCCACGCCGCTGGCGACGACGCCTCTGTTGCCGATCCCCGGCTACATGAGCGCCTTTGGCATCGCCATGATCGTGGTCAACACCATCCTGGCCTCGTTGCTGTTCGCCAAAGGACTGATCGAAAGCAAGGAGCGCACGATCCGGCTGGGTACCGCCTATTTTTTCGTGACGGTGATTTTTGTGCCGCTGATCGCCGCCTTCCCCGGCGGCTTGATGGAAGCTTCCATCATCGGCAGCACCAGCAGCGCCGTATGGTTGTGGTGTTGCTGGCACATCGGCTTCGGCCTGCTGATCATCCGTTATGCGGCCAGTTCGGAAGAAACCGACGGCACCTCCTCAAGCGTGCGCAAATCCATCCTCGCAACCGTCATCGTGGTGGTCGCGTTGACGCTGGCGGCAACCGTCGGTCTGCCCTATCTGCCGGAAGTGTTCCGCAACGGCCGCAACTTCTTCGACGACTCGACCATCCTGATCCCGGCGCTGGTGTTCGGCGTCAACGTCATCGGCCTGCTTTATGTGATGCGCATGCGCGACGAGAAGCCCGAACAGCTGTGGGTGATGGTGGGCATGTTCGCCGCCTGCATCGACGTCTGGCTGACGCTGTATGGCGGCGCACGCTTTTCGCTGGGCTGGTATTTCGCCAAGATCACCAGCCTGTTCACGTCGATGACGGTCCTGATTTCGCAGCTGTATGGCATCACGCGGCTGTACCACAGCATCGCCGGCGCCAACAAGATCCTCATGACCCAGGCCAACCAGGACGGCTTGACGGGGCTGTCGAACCGACGCTGCTTTGACCAGATGCTGGAAATTGAATGGAATCGCGCGCG
>Ga0105240_10001418_pt1 | contig 41120 bp, 36 predicted proteins | sample KBSC54metaG_FD_80426 | JGI IMG/M metagenome (GOLD analysis project Ga0105240, IMG submission 80426) | Corn rhizosphere microbial communities from Kellogg Biological Station, Michigan, USA - KBS C5-4 metaG | ecosystem: Host-associated > Plants > Roots > Rhizosphere > Soil | place: Michigan, USA... | reverse complement strand
CAACGCGGTCGGATTGCCCTTGAATGCCTGCAGCGTTCGCGCTGCCGCTTCCCGGAAGGCGGCGGTGTCGTCGGCGACGATGCCGTGGCAATCGCCGAGCAGGTAACGGTGCTTGCCGCCGGTGGTGCGCCAGACCAGCGCGCGATCGCGCGAGTCGAATTCTTCAACGCCGTTGGCGGTTTCGATGACTTCCGGGCCCGACATGGCCAGACGGCCTTCTTCCGACATGATGATGGCGTTGGCGCAGCGTGCGACGATGCCCATGCCGCCGAAGCAGCCGTTGGAGCCCCCCACCAGCACGATCACGGGAATGCCGGCCGCGCGTGTATCGAGCACTGCGCGCATGACTTCGGACACGGCGATCAGGCCGGCGTTGGCTTCGTGCAGACGCACGCCGCCGGTTTCCAGCAGCAGGATGACGCCCTCGGCTTGTTCCTGCACGGCGCGCTTGAGCAGGCCGACCAGTTTGGCGCCATGCACTTCACCGACCGCACCGCCCATGAACCCGCCCTCCTGCGCTGCGGCAAACACCTTGGCGCCGTGGAGCGCACCGCGTCCGACCACGACGCCGTCGTCAAACGACACCGGTGCATCGAGCTGCCCCAGATGCGGACTGACGAGGCGTTTCGACGGCGGCAGGAATTCTTCAAAACTGCCGGCGTCGAGCACCTGCGCAATGCGTTCGCGCGCGTTGGCTTCCAAATAGCTGGATGTCTGCGTTGATGTCATCTTGCCTCCACGACCGATTCCACCGCCTGATCCAGCCGCAGGCTGACCACGGCCGGCGTGGCGCCCATGTCGTTGATCGAAATGCGCGTGTCGGCCAGTTGCCAGCGCTTGTTGAAGTCGCCGATGACGGCTTCCCAGATGGCGCCGAAGCCGCGCGCGGCGGTCTTGATTTCAACCGAGCAGCCGCCTTGCAGGTCGGCCGGTTCGATCAGCACTTCGAGGTTGCCCGAGCTGACCACGCCGACCAGTTCAGCCTTGGCGGACAGTTTGCGGATGCCGTTTTCAAAACGATAGTTCAAGGTTTCCATATCACCAGTTCCTGAAACGTTTGGGCGGGTTGTACAGGCCGCCGGAAGCGCGCACCAGATCCTTCATGTTCTTGGCGGCGAGCAGGTCGCGCGTGGCCAGGCGCTTATCGACGCCCATGTCTTCGGCGCGGCGGATAATCCCCCGGTCACGCAGGTTCTCGACCATGCGCTTGTCGCGCGCCAGGCCGACCGGCGTATAGCCGGCGACGCCGCGGATCGCTTGCTCACGCTCTTCTTCGGTACGACATAGCAGCAGGTTGGCGATGCCTTCTTCGGTCAGGATGTGGGTGACGTCGTCGCCGTAAATCATCACCGGGGGGATCGGCATGTTGGCCTGTTCGGCCAGTTGCCAGGCGTCGAGCCTCTCGACGAAGGCCGGCTGCATGTGTTCACGGAAAGTCTCCACCGTCTGCACCACCAGTTTCTGGCCGCGCGGGATGGTGTTCTTGCCTGCCCTGGCCTGTTGACCGGCCTTGAGCCACGCCGGGCTGGCGTGGCGTCGGCCGCGCGCGTCGGCGCCCATGTTGGGGGCGCCACCGAAGCCGGCGATGCGGCCCAGCGTCGCGGTCGAGGAATTGCCCTGCAAGTCGATTTGCAGCGTCGAACCGATGAACATGTCGCAGGCGTAGTGGCCGGCGGTTTGCGAGAACGCGCGATTGCTGCGCATGGAGCCGTCCGGTCCGATGAAGAAAATGTCGGGACGCGCTCGGATGTAGTCTTCCATGCCCAGTTCGGAGCCGAAGGAATGCACTGACTCGACGAAGCCGGCTTCAATCGCCGGAATCAATGCAGGATGCGGATTCAGCGCCCAATGCTTGCAGATCTTGCCGCGCAGGCCGAGCGATGCGCCGTAGGTCGGCAGGATCAACTCGATCGCGGCAGTGTCGAAACCGATACCGTGGTTGAGGCGTTGGACTTCGTATTCGGCGTAGATGCCCTTGATGGCCATCATCGCCATGAGCACCTGAATCTCGGAAATTTGCGCCGGGTCGCGCGTAAACAGCGGCTCGATGTAATGCGGCGTCGGCGCCTTGGTCACGAAACTGACCCAGTCGGCCGGGATGTCGATGCGCGGCAGCACGTCGACGATTTCATTGACCTGGGCGATGACGATGCCGCTGCTGAAGGTGGTCGCCTCGACGATCGCCGGCGTATCCTCGGTGTTGGGACCGGTGTAGAGATTGCCGTGGCGATCCGCCGCCTGCGCCGCCACCAGCGCCACACGCGGGGTCAGGTCGACGAAATAGCGGCCGAACAATTCCAGATAGGTATGGATGGCGCCGATGTTGAGTTTGCCGGCCGATGCCAGCTTGGCCAACCGGCCGGCCTGAGGACCGGAGAAGGAAAAGTCCAGTTTCGAGGCGATGCCTTTTTCGAAGACGTCCAGATGCTCCGGCAAGGCCAGCACCGAAAACAGCATGTGCAGGTCATGCACACGCGCCGGATCGAGCCCGGCCAGTGCCTTCGACAGGAAGTCGGCCTGCTTCTGGTTATTGCCTTCGAGGCAGACGCGATCGCCCGATTCGATGACGGCGTACAACAAATCGGCAATGCGCGCCGAGGGCAAGAGTTTGCCTTCCAGCGAATTGCCCAGCACGCTGCTTGCGCGCGCCAGGCGTTCATTGCGATTGGTTTGCCGACGATTCCAGACATGGCCGGTGGCAGACATTTATTTCACTCCCATGATGATGTCGGGCAAGCCGGTGGCGATGCCCGGGAAAACGCACAGCAGGATCACGGCCAGGAACATCAGCGCCAGGAACGGGATCGTGCCTTTGATGACTTCCGACAACGGAATGTCGGGCGCGATGTTCTTGATCACGAACAAGTTCAAGCCGACGGGTGGATGAATCAACCCCATTTCCATCACAACGGTCATGACGATGCCGAACCAGATCAGGTCAAACCCGGCTTCACGCAACGGCGGCAGGATGATCGGCGCGGTCATCAGGATGATCGACACCGGCGGCAGGAAGAAGCCGAGCACGATCACCATCAGCAAGATCACCGCCAGCAGCAGCCATTTCGACAAATGCATGTCCACCACCCACTGCGCCGCCGACTGGCTGATGTGCAGGTAACTCATCACATAGGAATACAGCAGCGACATGCCGATGATCAGCAGCAGCATGCCCGACTCCTTGATGGTCGAGTTAAGGAACGGCACCAGCTCGCGCGGTTTGTAGATGCGATAGACAACGGCGATCAGCACGATGGCCAGCAAGGCGCCCAGCCCGGCGGTTTCGGACGGCGTCGCAAAACCGCCATACAGCGCGACCATGACGCCGATCAGCAGGATCAGGAAAGGCAGCACGCGCGGCAGCATTTCCACCTTTTGCGCCAGCGTGAAATGCTCGTCGTCGAGGTAAGCCGACTTCTCACCGCCGCCGGTGTAGATGGCGTGCGCCATCTTGTATTCCTTGCGGGCGCGGTACATGGCGTAACCGGCGAACAGGATCACCAGCAACACGCCCGGTCCGATGCCGGCGAGAAACAGCCGTCCCAACGATTGTTCGGCAGCCACCGCGTACAGGATCATGGTGATCGACGGCGGCAACAGGATGCCCAGCGTGCCGCCGGCGGCGATGATGCCTGCCGCAAACCCGGGCGAGTAACCGCGACGGCGCATTTCCGGAATGCCGGCCGAGCCGATGGCCGAACAGGTCGCCGGCGACGAACCCGCCATCGCGGCAAACAAGGCGCAGGCAAATACGTTGGCGATGCCGAGGCCGCCGGGAACGCGATTCAACCAGGCATGGATGGCCGAGTACAGATCTTTACCGGCCGGCGATTTGCCGATCGCCGCCCCCTTCAGGATGAACAGCGGAATCGACAGCAAGGTGATGGAGGCGATCTCTTCGTAGACGTTTTGCGTGACGGTGTCGAGCGACGACGCCGGCATGAAGAAATACATGAACGAGGTCGCCACCACACCCAGCGCAAATGCGATCGGCATGCCGGAGCACATCACGAGGATGGTGACGATCCCGTACAGGGAACCGAGAACTAAAGGCGTCATGCTTGCTCCTTGGCCGCTACAGATGCAGGTACAGTGCCGGTGATGCGGGTCAATACCTGCACCAGCAATTGCAGCGTCAGCACGGTCATGCCGATCGCCATCATCGAATACGGAATCCACAGCGGCGGCGCGAACGTCGACGAGGTGGTCTGGCCGTCGACCCAGGCTTCGTGGAACAGCGTCCACGACTTCCAGGCAAAGAATGCACAGAACACAAAGGAAATCAGATCGACGATAAACATGCGTACCTGGTTGGCGCGCGGCGACAGGAAGCCGGCCAGCGCTTCGATGCCGATATGGCCGCGCAGCGATTGCACGTACGCCGAGCACAGGAAGATCACGCCCACCAGCATGAACACCGACGCTTCATCCTGCCAGTCGGTCGGCTGGTGGAAGAAGTAACGCACCACCACCGAATACGTCAGGATGATCGACGTCAGCATCAGCGCGATCATCGCCAGGAACACCGCGAGCTTGTTGAACTTCGCCAGCGCGTGGTGCAGTCCGGCAACGACGGCGTTGGCCGGCACCGCAGGCTTGGCCTGCGGCTGCATCTCGAAGCCGTGACTCATAGGAGTTTCTCCGCCAGTTTGAGCAGGTTGGCGCAGTTGGCGTTGCGCGCGGCGAAGTCCTTCCAGGCCGTGGCGCGGGCGATGTCCTGCCATTTCTTGACGGTGGCGGCGTTGAGGTCGACCACCTTGGCGCCGGCCTTCTGGTACACGGCTGCGACGGCGACGTCATCGGTCTGCGCAGCCTTCAGCGCGAACTGCTCCATCTCGGCGCCGACGGCCATGATGGCGGCCTGCTGGTCCTTGGTCAGTTTTTCGAACACGGACTTGGAAATCATCAGTGGCTCGAACATGTACCAGTAGGCCTTGTCGCGGCCGGTGGTCAGCGCCTTGGCGACTTCTTCCAGGCGGAAGGAGATGAACGACGTGGACGAGGTCATCGCCGCATCCATCGCGCCGGTCTGCATGGCGGCGTAGATTTCGTTGGACGGCAAAGTCACGACGGCGGCGCCGGCTTCCTTCAGGATCAGGTCCATTTCACGCGAGCCGCCGCGCACTTTCATGCCCTTGGCGTCTTCCGGCTCGATGATGGGCTTGGTGCGCGACGCGACACCGCCGGCCTGCCAGATCCAGCTGACGATGAGGATGCCCTTCTCCGCCAGGATGCGCGCCAGTTCCTTGCCGACTTCGGCGTTCTTCCACGCCGAGCCTTGCGCATACGAGGTCACCAGGCCGGGCATCAGGCCGATGTTGGTTTCGGGGACTTCGCCGCCGGCGTAGTTGAGCGGCACCAGCGACAGGTCGAGCGCGCCCTTGCGCATGGCCGAGAACTGCGAATTGACCTTCATCAGCGAAGAGCCCGGATAGATCTCGAACTTGAGGCTGCCGTTAGTGCGTTTGGCGACGCCTTCGGCGAACATGCGCGTGAGGCGGTCGCGGAAGTCGCCTTCGTTGATGGTGCCGCCGGGGAATTGATGGGAAATCTTCAGCGAGGTGGTTGCGCCCTGGGCCCACACCGACGAACCTGCCGTCCACAGCGGTGCGGTCGCGAGCGCACCGATGATGCTTCTACGTTTTTGCGAAGTCATTGTTGATCCTCCTTAAGGTGAGAGAAATACTGCTTTTTTGTACTTTTAGTTGGTGCGATGTATCTAACTTCTTATCAACTTGAGGGTGGCGGAACGTCTCTTCCTGTTTCCGGCACCGTTGAATTTGTTGTCGTCTTGCTTTTTTATGCTGATTTCTTGTATACACGTTCTTACAAAACAAATACATTGTCAAGCATCAAAGATGATTTAGAATGGTTTCATTGCATACTTGATATCAATCCATGGATACCCCTAAGAAACGTTCAGAGACCTTGCGTGAATCGATCGAGGAATTGATCGCCGTCGGCAAGCTCTCGCCCGGCCAGCATCTGGACGAAACGGTTCTGGCCGAGCAGTTCGGCGTCTCGCGTACGCCGATCCGCGAAGCGTTGATCCAGCTGGCGTCGATGGGCATTATCGTGATGCGGCCGCGGCGCGGCGCCATCGTGGCCGAGATCGGGCCGCAACAATTGATCGAGATGTTTGAGGTGATGGCCGAACTGGAGGCCATGTGCGGCCGTCTGGCGGCGCGCCGCATGTCGGCCGCCGAGCATGCCGCGCTGATGGCCGCGCACCAGGCCTGCAAGGATGCGCGCGACGCTGTCGATCCGGATACCTATTTCTACAAGAACGAAGACTTCCACGGCCAGATCTACGCCGGCAGCCACAATGCCTTCCTGGAAGAACAGGCGCGCGTACTGCAACGCCGCCTGCGCCCCTACCGCCGCTTGCAACTACGCGTGCGCGACCGCCTGAAGCGGTCTTATGACGAGCATGAAGGCGTAGTCAACGCCATCATCGCCGGCGACAGCGAGCGCACTGTCGAGTTGCTGCGCCAGCACGTGATGATCCAGGGCCAGCGCTTTGCCGATTTAGTGGCTTCGCTGCATCAGCTCAAGATCGCGCCGAACGGCGAAAAAACTACCCTCAGCGACGCTCTGGCTTAATCCAAGCTGAAACGCCACAGCACGTCCAGCACGTGCTGGGTCGGACGTTCGATATTCTCCGCGCGATGCGCAATTCCCAATTGTCTCCACAAGGCCGGCCGCAGCGGCAGCATCTGCACGCGCGGATCGGGCAGCGGCGCGCCCTGCTCGTGCGGCAATAACGTCGCGCCGTAACCCGCCGCCACCAGGCTCTTGATCGCATCGTTGTAATTGAGCTGAATGCGCGGCGCCGGCCGTTGCCCGCCGCCCGCAAACCATTCCTGCGTCAGGTGCGACAGCCGTGTGCCGGCATCGTTGAGGATCAGCGGTTGCGCCGCCAGCCATTCGGGCGTGACCTGGGCCGGACTGCGCCAGCCGGACGGCAGGAAGGCCATCACGGGATCGCGCCGCCACGGTTGCACCACCAGCCGGGCTACCGGTGTTTGCGGCAAAGCCACCAGGCCGACGTCGAGCGCGCCTTCGCTGAGCCGGGTCAGCGTGTCCTGCGAGGTCAGCACCTCCACCTGCACGTCAATGCCGGGATGATCCTGCCCCAGCACCTCCAGCGCCTGCGGCAGAAGATGCGCAATCGCGCCGGTGGAGGCGCCCAGCCGCACGCGTCCGGCCAGTCCCTGCACCTGCCGCTGCACGTCTTCCAGCGCCTGCTCGGCATCGGCCAGCAGGCGGCGCGCCCGCTCGATCAGGGTTTCGCCGATGGTCGTGGGGCGGATCTGGCCGCGCTTGCGCGACAGCAAGGCGGCGCCGATGCGCTCTTCCAGGTCGGCGATGTGCAGGCTGATGGTCGGCGGCGCCAGATGCAACACGCGCGCGGCCTCGGCGAAAGAGCCATGGTCGGCGATGGCGACCAGCGTGCGCAGGCGATCCAGGTTGATTTCTCTCATGGCGAACCTCGGGTTAAAGGCTTAAATCAGTAAAACTGAATGTTATCGTTATTAAATTCAACTTTTCTTATTTTAACAAGACGCCGAAGATGAGTGCCTCATCCATCCCAATTGTTCAGCGAAGGAACGCGATCATGGCCAAACCACTTGTTTTCATCGACGGCGACCAGGGCACCACCGGTCTGCTGATCCACGATCGCCTGCGTGACCGCAGCGACCTGCAACTGGCAACGCTGCCGGCGGCCGAGCGCAAGGACGCGCGTCGTCGCGCCGAAGCTATCAACGCCTGCGACATCGCCATCCTGTGCCTGCCGGATGCCGCCGCGCGCGACGCGGTTGCAGCCATCGAGAATCCGTCCGTGCGCGTGATCGACGCCAGTTCCGCCCATCGCACCACGGCAGGCTGGGTCTACGGTTTCCCGGAACTGGACGCCGGCCAGGCGCAGCGCATCGCGACGGCTTCGCGCGTGACCAATCCGGGCTGCTATCCGACCGGCGCGATCAGTTTGCTGCGCCCGCTGATTGAAGCCGGCCTGGTACCGCGCGACTATCCGGTCAGCGTGCATGCCGTATCGGGTTATTCGGGTGGCGGCCGTCCCTCGGTGGAGCAATATGAAGGCCCGCAAGGCGCCCAGGCGCCAGCCTTCCAGCTGTACGGCACTGCGCTGGCGCACAAGCATCCGCCTGAAATGCAGCGTTACACCGGCCTCGATCATCGTCCGCTCTTCGTGCCGGCCTATGGCGCGTTCCGCCAAGGCATCGTGCTGACCATCCCGCTGGAGTTGCGCCTGCTGGCGGCCGGCGTCAAGGGCCGGCAATTGCACGCCGCGCTGGAGCACCACTATGCCGGCGCCGCGCATGTGCGGGTGATTCCGTTGGAAGAAACCAGGACGCTGACGCACCTCAATCCGCAGGCGCTCAACGGCACCAACGACATGGATCTGGGCGTGTTCATCAACGAAGAGCACGGACACGTGCTGCTGTCGGCGGTGTTCGACAATCTCGGCAAGGGAGCGTCGGGCGCGGCGGTGCAGAACCTGAACCTGATGCTGGCGCACGGCTGATCCAGACGGACCTACAGCGTGCGCAGGCTTTCGAAGTAACGCACGTCGCCGCTGAGCGGATCGGTGAAGGCGATCGAGCGCGCCAGCAGTTTCAGCGGCGCGTCGTAGTCGTCAGCCGTGCCGGCCGGCACGACGTGCGGATAGAAATTGTCGTTGACAATGGGGACACCGAGCGCCGCCATGTGCACGCGCAGCTGGTGCTTGCGCCCGGTGACCGGATTGAGGCGGTACAAACCCAGCGCGTCGCGCCGCTCGATGAGATCGACGTGCGTCTCCGAGTTGGGCTCGCCCTCTTCTTCGCGCATCAGAAAGAACTTGTCGGCGTCGACCAGGCGGCTGCGATGCACGAAGGGAAAGCTGCGCCCTTCCAGCATCCGGGCCAGCGCTTCATAGGTCTTGTCCATTGCGCGTTGCTGGAACATCGCCTGGTACGCGCCGCGGCTGGCGGGATTGTGCGAAAAGATCATCACGCCGGCGGTCTCGCGGTCAAGCCGGTGGATCGGCGTCAGGTCGGCCAGGCCGGTTTTCTTCTTCAGGCGTACCAGCAGGCTTTCGTGCAAAAAACGTCCGGTCGGAATCACCGGCACGAAATGCGGCTTGTCGACCACCAGCAGATGCGCGTCCTGATGCAGGATCTGTTCGGTAAAAGGAATCGGCGCTTCGCTGCCTTCCAGGTCGCGGTAGTAAAAGATGCAGTCGCCGCGCCGGTAACGCGAGTCCGGCGCCAGCGCGACGCCATCCTGATTGACCACTTCGCCGCGCGCCATGCGTTGGCGCCACGCCTCTTCCGTCACGCCGGGAAAGCGCGCCACGAGGAAATCCAGCATGTTGCGCCACAATCCGGTCGCGTCCTGCAGCCACAGATAGCTTGGGGCGACGCCGTCCTTGAGCGGCAAAGGCGCGGTCGGTTTCATGGGCGCTCCTTTGGGCGGTACTTCATCGTGCGCATCATGCCTTACCGCTGATCTTGCGGGCGGCGCGGCGCTGCCAGGCAATCACGCTGGGGTTGTTGTCCAGGTGTGCCTTGATGCGGCTGCGCTGGGTGCCGTTGAGCGGCAGGCTTTGCAACAACTGCGGCCAGCTCTGCATCGCGCGCTCGACGGTGTCGACCAGCACCATTTGCAGCTTGGGTTCAGGGATGTGCCAGATGTTGGCCAGCTCGCGCAGCACCGCCGGCGTCAGCAACTGGCGCGCCTTCTCGCCGGGTGCAAACGCCAACGCATGACCATGGCCGGCGAGATAAGCCGAATACGCCACGATGTCATAGGCCGGCGACAGCTCTGCCGCCTGCGGCGTGCGATACAGCATGCTGAAGTTCTTGAGGTGGGCGTCAAAATTGCCGAGCAGTTCGTTCACCTTGATCCGGCGCAGCAGCTCGAACAAATCTTCCTCGCCCTTGACGCTGCGCTCCAGCAGCACCACGCCGAGCGCGGCATACGTGCCCGCATATTTGGCGGCGGCAGGAGTACCGGTAATCTGGGCGAAGTCTTCCATGTGCAGCCGGCCGGTCGCGGTGCCGGCGTCACGGTCAAAGCGATGGATCAGCAGGAAGTTCTCGGCGTCGCTGCGCAAACCGAACGGCAGCCGATCGGCGATCGCCGTCAGCGGCACCAGTTCGTGCTCGCACACCTGGACACCGGCGGCGCGCGCCAGCGCCAGCGACGAGAATTCCACTTCGGGCATCTGCGGATAATCGGAGGCCGGCAGCTTGCCGATGAAATGCGCACCGCGCGCGTCCTTGGAACGCATCACATAACGCCCGCCCGCTGCGCGCACCAGGCCGATCTTGGGCTGCACGCCGGAGATCGATTCGCCGTCGGGCGTGGGCAGCTGGCCGGCGCTCATTTCGTAGCTGTCGCGGCCCTGGCCGATCAGGCGGCCAAGATGCCTGTCGTCGAGGGTTTCAGACAAGGCCGAGACATCGCCGGGCAAATCCTTGCCGCAATACGCCAGCAGGCCGAATTCGTCATCCGGCGCCAGGCCGGCGCGTTCGATCAGGTGCTTGCGCAACTGGCCTTCCGGCAGCAGGTTCTGGAAAAACGCCGGCAAGCCGCCCTTGCCGTCGCCACGATTGGCTTCCAGCGCGGGATTGAGCAATTGGGCAACGGTGCGCTCTTCGGTCGAGCCGCGATACAGCTGCGACAGCACCGGCCGGTGCGGGTCGACGGCGTAGGCGTCGTCGAAGCGGAAATACACGCGCCCGTCATCGAGCGCAAACAGCGACCCCACCTCGGTCTTGCCGAGCCGGATGCGCAGGGATCGCAACATGCTCATGATCCGTTCCCCATCAAGGCGTGCAGACGCTCGGACAATTCCGTGCGCTCGCCCTCGCCGCCCTGTTCGGCAGCACGCTGCGCCGAGACTTCCCGCGGCACCAGCAACAATTCCAGGCCGAGCTCGGTGCAGATCGACAGCAATTTGCTGAGCTCGATGTTGCCTTTGCCGGTTTCCAGAGCCTGGAGGGTGTTGCGATGGATGCCGCTGCGTTCGGCCAGGCTGGTCGAGCTAAGTTGCCGGGCTTTACGGGCGCTGCGGATCTGACTGCCGAGGGCGAGGAGAGAACGCATAATAAATTGTGCTAGTGGACTTAATATCCATTTTATTATGCATTTTCAGAAAAGCAAGGAATTGCATAATAAATTAGTCAAAAATACAAAATGACTAATTTATTATGCAAATTGATTGTGATATATAAACCCTGCTTCGCAAACAAAAAATCGCCCCGGAGGGCGATTTCAAAGCACAAGGCTGACAATCAAAAATCAGGCAACAGTGTTGACGTTGCGGCCGATGTTCGGATTGACAGGCAGTGGCAAGGCATTCAGGATACCCGCGGCAGCAGTAGCCTGGGTGTCGAGCGCCTTTTTCAGCATCGCAATATTGACGGAATCACTTGTTTCTTTCGAAGCAAGCGCCGAAGCGACGGCGGGAATGTTACCAACGTCCATGATTCACTCCTTTGATGATGTCACCCTATAACGTCATCTTTTCGTATTTCTTTACGACAATCAAGCCGTTTTACAAAAATAAATGAAGTTTTTTAGTCGATTTATTGCCAATAAAACAAAGACTTAGCAAATCATCATGAGCATCCGCAGTAGCTTGTTGCCAAAAAAAAATCGCATCCATAAAGGATGCGATTGAAATGGGAAACCCGCATAAACCGGTTTCCTCCCCCTCAGGCCTTGGTATTGATGAGACGGCCTATATTCGGATTGGCTGGCAGGGCCGGACTGACCAGGCCGATCACGTCGTCAACGACGTGGTTGGCGACCTTGGGCAGGTCCAAACCTATCCCTTCCACAGCTTTTTTCGCCAGCCAGGCGGTTGCGACACCAGTTGCCAGAGATGCGATCTCCATGATGACTCCTTTACTGACCAGGCTTGTGCAACTCCCCGTTAGCGACACAATCTGACATCTCTTTACGAAAAGCACCTGTCCTTAACTTTGTTTTACACAGGTTAAGATTCCGCCCCGGATCGCTTAGACTGGCGTCCATTAAAACGATATTGCTTCCATGCTCCAGCTATTAGAAAAAATCAGCGCCACCCCTGCCGGCAGCGAACTCGACCACGCCATTGCACTGGTCAAGGCCTTGCGCCCGCAAAAGCGCGAAGCGCCCGAGCTCGCCATCACCAACGTGCGCACGCTGACGCACTTGCTGCAGCAGCACCCGCACCACGCCGCCGCCCTGCGCCATCACCTGCTGCACCTGCTGTCGGTGCGACGCCAGACCAGCCTGTATACCGACATAGGCATCCTGTCGAACGACGGCTTTTTCTCCGAACTGCACCGCCGCCTCGCCTACCGCGTCCTCCCGCCGGCGCTGGATGAGCGCTACCTGTCCGACTGCCTGGAACAGCTGTTCCCCTTCAACACCGACTATCTGTGGATGCGCGCAGTGCCGGTCGACGACTGGGCCGCGCTGTTCGATGTGTTGCAGAACGCCGATGACGAACTGCCGCCCAACATCAACAAGCTCGACACGTTCGACAAGCTCGACGAGCAAAAGACCCTGACCGAAATCCTGCTGGCCATCCAGGTGCTGTCCTACCGTATCAGCGCGATCGGCATCGAGCCGGAGCTGATTCGCATCTACAGCGACGTCAAGGCCTTCGAATCGCCCTTCCTGATGCAGAACGTCGAACTGCACCGCTACCTCGACGGCTACATGCGTCATCTCGGTGGCGACCCGACGCCTCTGGAAGACGCCAGCCACGTGCTGGTGATGCTGGATCAATGCCAGGAAGTCGTCAGCCGCATCCGCAAAAGCACACTGCGGCTGGGCACCAGCATCGCCGTCACCTACCGGCTGGTGCGCCTGGACCAGCATCTGGACCGCCTGCGCAAGCTGCTGTCGCTGGTCGATGTCGGCAAACCCGAAAACGCCACAGCGCTGGCCACGCAAAAGCGCGCCATCGGCCTCGAACTGGGGCTGGAGCTGATCGAAGCGCACAACCGCAAGTACACCGTGCGCGACCTGTTCGCCGCCAACATCAACCTGCTGGCACGCAACATCACCGAAAACGCCAGCCGTACCGGCGAGCACTACATCGCCGAAGACCGGCGTGAATACGCCTCCATGTACAAATCGGCGGCGGGCGCGGGCTTCATCATCGGATTCATGTCCATGATCAAGATCCTGTTCTCCTACCTGCGTGCGGCGCCGCTGGTGGAAGCCTTCCTGTTCAGCATGAACTATTCGCTCGGCTTCATGCTGATCCACGTGCTGCATTTCACCGTGGCGACCAAGCAGCCGGCCATGACCGCCTCGCGCATCGCCGCCGGACTGCACAGCAGCGACGGCCGCAATCTTGACCTGGACAGCCTGACCGAACTGATCGTCAAGGTGATCCGCACGCAGTTCGTCGCGGTGCTGGGCAACCTGACGATCGCGTTCCCGGTGGCGTATCTGCTGGCGAGCGGCTACTTCCTGCTGGCCGGCCATCACTTCGTCTCTCCGGAGAAGGCGCAGCACCTGCTGCACGACATCGATCCATTCTCCAGCCTCGCCCTGTTTCATGCGGCGATTGCAGGCGTGTGCCTGTTCCTGGCGGGGTTGATCTCCGGCTATTACGACAACAAGGCGCTCTATACGCGCATGTCGCAACGGGTGGCCCGCGCGCGCTGGCTCAGCCGTTTTCTCGGCAAGGCGCGTACGGTGCGGCTCGGGGAATATCTGGAAACCAGCCTGGGCGGCCTGATGGGGAATTTCTACTTTGGCATCCTGCTCGGCACCATCGGCACTATCGGCTTCCTGCTCGGACTGCCGATCGACATCCGCCACATCACGTTCTCCGCGACCAATTTCGCCATTGCGCTGGTCGGGCTCGACCATGCCGTCGGCTGGAGCGTGATCGCGGTCTCGACGTTCGGTGTGCTGGCGATCGGCACGGTCAATCTGTGGGTGAGTTTCTCGCTGGCGCTGTTCGTGGCGCTGCGTTCGCGCCAGGTGAAGTTCCGCCACGGCTGGCCGCTGCTGAAGTCGCTGTGCGCGCGCTTCCTCAGGAAACCGCTGGACTTCTTCATCCCTCCCCGCGCAGCTGCCACAGCAGCGCCGGACGGACCTGAATCCGCCTAGGTCCCGCCTCGTCAGCGGGCCGGCTTGTCCAGCTGTTCGTACACGCTGTTGGCGATGCGCGCCAACTCGGTACGATCAATGCTGCCCGACAAGGCGTAGCCGAATTTGCCGTCGATCCAGTAGAACACGTTGACCGTGCCTTCCTGCGCAAAACGGAAGCCGGTGTCCTTGTTCTGCACCTGGTCGGTCGAAACGTACAAGGTCAGGCGCCGGCCCGCGCCGTCGTGGTACATGAACTGCGCCACCGCTGCGCTCTGGCCCGGCAGCAAACGCCCGCCGATCAGTTCGTAGCCCAGCGGAGCAAGCTTGGGCGCGCGCACATCGGCGCCAATGCGCTTGGACAGCCAGCGCACCAGCGCTTCTTCCTGGTCGGCGCCGACTTCCACCGGACGACGCGGATCCGGGGTGTAGACGGCGTGCGCCACGGCGGCCCGGCGCGCCATCATCAACGGCGCATCCACGCGCGTCGCGCTGCCCGCGACTGCCGCAATCCAAGCCACCGGCGACGATTGCGCCGCGCCATGCAGATACCAGCCGCCGGCGCCGGCGAAGATCGCTCCAATGAAGATGGCAGCGTAACGCCGCAACAATTCCCGATTGCTGCCGGGACGCGCCGACAAGCGCGCCGGCAGCGGTTCGTCCAGCACGGGATCGAACAGCAGGTGCAAGGCCTGGTTCTGGTGGCGATAGGTCCGCAGGCGCTCGGCTTCTTCCGGATTGTGTTCAAGCCAGGCGGCGACATCGGCCAGCCGCTCCTGCGGCAGCAAGCCGTCGACATAGCCCTGCAAATCGGCTTCGGTAACCGGTAACGGGTTCATTTGACCACCTTCAACGTCGAATGCTGGGGCCGTCCCTCGACCAGCGTGCGCAGGCGTTCGCGGGCCCGCGACAGGCGCGACATGACGGTACCGAGCGGAATGCCCAGCGTCGCGGCCACTTCTTCATAGGTCATCTCTTCAAGGACGACCAGCAATAAAATCTCGCGTTGTTCGGCCGCCAGCAGACGCAGGGCCGATTCAAGGTCATAGCCGACCAGCCGGTCCGGCGCATACGCCGGTGTTGCCAGCGCATCTTCATCATCCAGCGCGACCGTAGGAATCACCGGCTTGCGGCGCTGGTCGACGTGCAGGTTGTGCATGATGCTGAACAGCCAGGGCCGCATGTCGCTGCCCCGGCGCCAGCTCGCCAACTTTTGCCAGGCGCGCTCCATGGTGTCCTGCACCAGGTCGTCGGCACCGGCGCGATCGCCCACCAGCGCCCGCGCGTAACGGCGCAGGCGCGGGAGGCAAGCCAGCAGGTGACTTTCGTCGGACATGGACTCAGGGAGGGAGAGGGATCAGTTCTTGACGACGTGCCAGATGTTCTTGAAGTTGTCGCCGTTACGGTCGCCCGGATTCTTGTCGGACGCGAACAGATACAGCGGCTTGCCGTTGAGCGCCAGTTGCGCGCTGCCGTCGTCGCGCTTGATCACGGAGAACGGCGCGCTGGGCGTGCCGACCGGTGCTACCGGCGGCCACGCGGTCGCGCAAGGACCATTGCAGACACTCTTGCCGGCCGGATCGTTGTCGAAGGTATAGACGGTCATGCCCTTGGTGGTGACGAGGACGTCGTCGGCTTTCTTGACGGCCATCTCTTCGGCAAAGGCGGCAGGTGCGGCGGAGGACAACAAGGTCAATGTCAGCAGGGACAGTGGGAGCAGTTTCATGGCGGTATTCCTTTCGTTGCAGGGTTGCGCGGTTTTGCCTTACCCATGACAGGGTAGACGTGTGCAGCGCGGTTTTATTCCACTACAACGAAAATATATTCCGCCCGGTCCGATTGTTTACTTTGTGACAACAGTGCGCTGCATCGGCGCCAGCAAGGCCAGCAGCTTGTTCTGCGTGCGCGACGGGATGCCCGATTTGTCCATCGCCGCCTGCAGATCTTCCACCAGCGCGTTGAACTGCATGTTGCTGAGGCCCAGGCCCTGGTGCACTTCCTTCATCGGATCGCCGCTGTACTTGCACGGACCGCCGCTCAGTTCGCAGAACTGTTCGGTGATCAGCTTGGCCAGCCGCTTCATGTCGGTTTCCTTGAAGGTGTCCTTGATGCGGGCGTCGGCCAGCGCCAGCGCCAGCGTGTCGTCGACCACTTTGGTCAGCACGTCCAGGCCGCCCAGATCGCGGTACAGGCTGTCGTCGGTTTTTTGGGCATGGGCCGGCAAGGCGGTCGCCAGCATCACCAGGATTGCCGCCAGTGTTGTCGTCAGAGTTTTCATCAGAAGCCCGCCTGCACGGAAAGATAGACGCCGTCCTGGCGCTTGGGGTTGTAGACGGTGATGTCGCCGAGCGAGACATAGGCCAGCGTCAGCGACAGGTTCTTGCTCGGGAACCAGGCGACGAAGGCGTCGTAGTAATCCTTCTCGTTGTCGGCCCCGAGGTTGCGCGGCTTCATGCGGTATTCCGCACCGACCACCCACTGGCGATTGAGCAGATAGGCCACCGAGCTTTCCAGCATGGCCTGGTAGCGATCGCCCTTGTCGCCGCCGAAGCCGAGGATACCCATCTGGTTGGCCTTGGTGGCGCGCACCGTGGCGTTGACCAGCAGGCTCTGGTCGAGGAACAGCTTGGTCGCCGCGAGGTAGTAGTCGATACCGGAATCGCTTTTGGCGCCAAGGTCCCTGACGTTGGTGATGGCGGCACCCAGGCCGCCGACACCGTTGTTGCGCTTGACCATCACGCCGGCCGCCAGCTGCGGCATCCAGGTGTCCTGGTCGTAGACGATGTCGCCTGCCAGCTTGACCTTCACGCCGTAGATATCCTGATCGATACGCAGGTTGTTGAGCGGCGCCTGGCTGCCGGTGAAGCGCTGCTTGGCCACCGACAGCTCGACGCGGTCGGCGATGCCGACGGCCACGCCGTACGAGGCCAGCTTGTAATCCTGGGTGCCGACATAGGTGTAATGCACATTGGCGCCGTAACTGTCGCGACTGCCATAACCGGTGATGGTGGCCCACGGCACCAGACCGCCACCGCCGGCGCCTTCGACCTGGACCACGCCGGCCGTGGCCATCAGCTTGCCCATGTCGGGCGTCATTGCATTCTGCGCCGACGCCGCTGCGGACAACAGCGCCGCCACGGACATCAAGGCCATTGCGGAAGCCTGTCGCAGCCCCCTCCCTGTCTTATTGGTCATCTACCTTCCCTTTCCCCCAACGGCGCCCGGACTACGGATGCAGCAACTCAGATCGCCATGTTCTCCGACTGGCTCGGCATTTCCGGCGGCGCCCATTGCTCCAGCCATGCAATAAGGCGATCGCCGGGCATCGGCTTACTCATGAAGTAACCTTGCGCCTGGTCGCAACCCATCTGCCGCAGCAGGTTCCATACCGCCAGCGTTTCCAGCCCCTCCGCCACCACGCGCAGACCCATGTTGTGGCCCAGGTCGATGGTCGACTTGACGATCTTGGCGTCGTCGGCGTCGTGCTCCATGTTCATGACGAAGGACTTATCGATCTTCAGCTCATCCACCGGCAAACGTTTAAGGTAAGCCAGCGACGAATACCCGGTACCGAAATCGTCAATCGCCAGTTCGACGCCCATGGCGTGCAAACGCTCCAGCGTCAGTTGCGCGCGCACCGGATCGTCCATGATGGCGCTCTCGGTGATCTCCAGGCACATCGACGACGGCGCCAGGTTGTTACGCTGCAGGATATCGGCAAAGTGCTGCGGCAAATCCTGATCCAACAGATCACGTGTCGACAGATTGACCGAAAACTTGAGCGAAATCCCGCGGCTTTGCAATTCACTGCAGAGGATTGCGGTTTTGCCAAGCATCCACGAGGTCAACATGCGGATGAAGCCGGTGGTCTCGGCAAACGGGATGAAATTGTCCGGGCCGATGAAGCCCTTTTCCGGATGCATCCAGCGCACCAGTGCCTCGGCGCCGACCACGCGCCCCGAGGCCAGGTCGACCTTGGGCTGGGCATACAGGAGGAATTCGTCGCGGTCGAGCGCGCGCCGCAGTTCGCTCAAGAGGCTCAGGCTTTCCTGGCTGCTCTTGTCGATCGACGGTTCGTAGACGGTGAAGCCGCTGCCGCGCCGCTTGGCGACATACATCGCCACTTCGGCGTTGCTCAGCAGGGTGTCGCTGTTTTCGCCGTTTTCCGGATAACCGGCGATGCCGATACCGGCGCCCAAATCCACGGTCTGCTCGTCGATCGACAGCGGCACTTCCAGCGAACTCAGGATGCGCTTGGCCTGGCGCACCGCTTCGACCTGGTCGGTGGCGGGCAGCAGGATCGCATACTCGTCGCCGCCGAGACGGGCGACCTTGTCGTTTTCACGTTCCAGCTGCTGCTCCAGACGGCGGCCCACCTGGCGCAGCAGGCTGTCGCCGAAGCTGTGGCCGAGCACGTCGTTGACGTGCTGGAAGCGATCCAGGTCCATCATCAGGATATGGCATTGCCCACCGGTGGTCTTGGCACGCTCGATGGCGGTGTTGAGCAGCGTGGCGAACTGCACGCGATTGGGCAGATCGGTCAAAGGATCCCAGTATGCCAGCCGGCGGATTTCCAGTTCGCGGTTGGCGATGCCGGAACGCATGCTTTCGAAGGCGTCGGCCAGCTTGCCGATTTCGTCGCCGCCCTTGATGTCGATGCGGGCGCGGTAGTCGCCGGTGCCGAGCCGCTTGGCGATGTCGGCCAATGCGCGCAACGGACTGGTGATGCGACGCGCCACGAAGGCGCTGGCGAAGATCGCCATGATCACGCCGATAATGCTGATGGACAGCAGGATCAGCTGCAGGCGGCGATACGGCGCCACCGCTTCACTGATCGAGCGCTGCAGCACCGCCACCGCGCTCTGGCTACCCTGCCCCTTGGCCAGCACCAGCACGCGCGCGCTGTAATCGTTGTCGGCGATGCTCAACTGGGGAATAAAGCTGTTGCCCGCAGGCGACTGCGGCAGTTGCGACATCAGCATGGTCGATTCCGGCTTGGCCAGCGTCGAGACGTCCTGCTGCCATTGCCCTGCGCGCGTGCTGACCAGCACGCTCACCTGCAGCGACGACAAGGCGCGCATGTCGGAGATCAGTTTCTGGTCCACCGGGAAGGCCATCACGACCCAGCCGATGACGACCGGCGCCCGCACCGGCACCGCGACGATCTGGAACAGGCTGTCTTCGACGATCACGGTGTCCGAGGCGCCATTGCTGGCGGCCGCCTTGCCGACCAGCTCGAGCGCGCTGCGCTGCAGGTCGGCGCTGGGATAAGTCTGGGTGGACGCCTTCACGCGCTGGTCGGTGCCGATCAGCATCGACAGCGTCGAGCCGATGCGCGCGCCGTGGTTCTCGAGTACGGAAGTGATGGTTTCGCGATCGTCGGTCCCGATCGCCTGGCGAAAGCCGAAGTCGGAAGCCAGCAGGCGCGCTCCCTGGGTCAGCTTGTCGGCGTTTTGCTCCAGCAGGCGCAGGAACACGCGCTCGCCGATGATCAGTTCGTCGCGGATTGAAGCGCGCGCGTTTTCATCAATCGCCTTGCGAATGGCGATGAAACCCGCCAGCTGGACCAGCAGGATCAGGATGATGAACAGCGCAACGATGCGGTTTTCCAGCCGATGCCAACGCACTTGTGAGCTCCCCGTTTCTCTTCGCTTGCGGTGACGCTTATTCCACCGGAACGGCTTTGACGCTCAGCTTGACCGAGGCGTTCAGATCGGCGCCCTGATACGTGATCGGCTGCTCCATCGCCGCCTCATTGGGCGCCATCTTGAAATACCACGCCTTCAGCGCGTACTTGCCGTTGACCAGACCGTCCAGCTTCACGCGGCCGGCCATGTCGGTCTTGCCGAAGAACGGCGTATTGACCACTTGCACGTACGCGACCATCTGGTCGTGGATATTACAGCCCAGCACCACGGTGCCAACCTTGTCGAATACGATCGGGCTGGTCGGGACGCCGGAATACAGCTTCAACTCAAAGGTCTTGGCCGGCGAAAACGAATACACGTGATGCCGCACCTTGTCGTGATTGGGGAAGAGGATAGGCGTACCGACTTGCACCACGCTTACCAGCGGAAAGAATTTGACGTCCTTTTGCTCGACTTCGGCCTGCTTGAGCGATTTCGGCACAGCCTGGCCGCCTGCGGGCTCGGCGTACACCACTGCATTGGGTACAGGCGCGCCGGTCACGTCGAGCACCTGTACGGTCACGGTTGCGGCCGCAACGCTCGCGGCGGCACAGGTTGCGCCGATTGCCAGTAACGCAAGACTCCCTGCCAGCATGCGACGGGCATGCCGGTGAACAAACGATAGACGCATGATCGCTACGAATTGAAAAACGGATCGAAAAATCGGCAAAACAACTGCCAGCCTGCTCACCTCGGAATTGTTATTTGCGGCGTTTTTGGCGAGCGAGACCCATTATGCAATTAATTCGACCTTTGCGCTGTTAAATAACCAACAACTGCAGGAACAATTTCGGAGCGCACGCTGGCTGCATTGAGTCCCGGCGGGGCGATCAGCACCACGGCATTGACCAGCGCCTTGAGCATGCGCTGGACCACAAAAGCCGCGACGTCCACGTCCGGCGCGCTGATGCTCTTGCGATGCTTGGTCAGCACGCCGCGGATGGCTTCGAAGAAGCGCTGGCGGACATGGTTCGACACCGGCAGGTGGAACGAGGGAAATTCTTCTTCGAGGATACGATTGAGTTCCGGCTCGACCAGGTGGGCCGCCACCAGCGCTTCAATCAGCGCTTCAAAATCCCGCTCGAGGCTGCCCGACGCATCCATCTTTGCAACCACTTCCTCGAACAGATGCAGCATGCGGGCGACGTGCCGCTCGCGCAGCGCAAAAATCAGCGCGTCCTTATTGGGGAAATACTGATACAGCGAACCGACGCTGATACCCGCCGCTTCCGCCACGAGATTGGTGTTGGTCTTGGCGTAACCGCGTTCCACCAGCACTCTGGCCATGGCGTCGAGGATGGTGTCGACCATGGCTTTCGAGCGTGCTTGGCGAGGTTCTTTGCGAGGTTGCAGTTTCATTTTTCAATCCAGTTTTCTAACATGAGCTAATGTTCGTATATGCGAGTATAATACAAAAAGATGAGTTTTTACTCGCTAGCGTGCAAACGGCCTCAGCGAGTCGCCACCGGCCAGGATGTTCAAACGGTGGCAGCAAGCCCATCGAAAAATTCAGCTTCAAATCGCTTTTGGATGCGTTACCGATTTACTTCCAGATACAGCAATAAGAATCCACTTTGGAGAATGTCATGAAATCCGCCTCATCGCCCGCACTGCGTTTGCGGGTGATCGCCCTTTGCGCGCTCACCATCGGCATGCTCGGCCTGTCCGGCTGTGCCAGCTTCAGCGGCATCGACAGCGATAAACACATGGCGCAACCCGGCGATTACGCCGCCGAGCGCAGCCTGGCCGGCCAGGGTCAATGGCCCGTGGCGAACTGGGTCGACCAGTTCGGCGACGCGCAACTGAGCGCGCTGATTGCCGAAGCCATGGAGAACAGCCCCAGCCTGCAACAGGCGCAGGCGCGCATCGCCTCGGCCAGCGCGCTGGCGGAAAGCAAGGGCGCACCGCTGCTGCCGACCGTCACCGCAGACGCCTCGTTCACCCGCAACCTGTTCCCGGAAACCACCATTTATCCGCCACCTTACGGCGGCAGCTGGTACAACGAGAAAAAAGCCTTCCTGAACCTGGGCTACGAACTGGACGTCTGGGGCAAGAACCACGCCGCACTGGCGCAAGCCGTGTCGCAACAAAAAGCGGCCGAAGCCGCCGCTCAGGAAACCCGCCTGGTGCTGGCCAGCTCGATTGCCTCGACCTACAACCAGCTGGCGACCGAATACGCGCTGCACGACATCGCCCAGCGCACGGTCAACCAGCGCGAGTCGCTGCAAAGGATCACCGCCGACCGCGTCAAGACCGGCCTGGATACACAAATCGAACGCAGCCAGTCGCAAGGCAGCAGCGCCGAAGCCCGCGCCCAGCTGGTGCAAAGCGAAGGCCAGATCACGCTGACGCGCCAACAGCTCGGCGTACTGATCGGCAAAGGCCCGGACCGCGGCCTGCGAATCGCCGCGCCGCGCATGGCCACGCTGACCACGCCGGAACTGCCGGCACAGTTGCCCCTCAATCTGCTGGGCCGTCGTCCCGACATTGTCGCGGCGCGCTGGCAGGTGGAAGCGGCGACCAAGGACATCGACGTCGCCAAGGCGCGCTTCTATCCCGACATCAACCTGTCGGCGATGATCGGCTTCGACACCCTGCTCAATTCCAATCCGTTCACGGCCTCCAGCAAGAGCATTGCGTTCGGACCTGCGATCAGCCTGCCGATCTTCGAAGGCGGCGCCTTGCGCGCCAACCTGAAGGGTTCGTATGCATCGTATGACCTGGCGGTGGCGTCGTACAACCAGACCCTCAACGAAGCCTACGGCGACGTCGCCAAGCAGATCACCGGCATCCGCTCGATCGATCGCCAGTTGCCGATCCGCCGCGAAGCGCTGGCATCGACGCAGCGCGCCTACGATCTTGCGCGCGAACGCTATCGCATCGGCCTGACCTCGCAACTGGTGGTGCTCAACGCCGAAACCGCCCTGCTCGCCCAGCAACAGGCGCTGATCAACCTGGAAGCCAGCAAGCGTAATCAGCAGATCGGCCTGTTCAAGGCGCTCGGCGGCGGCTTCGATGCCCAGCAAGCCGGACTGGCTGTTGCCCCACCGACAGCGGTGCCGGCCACCAGGTCGCAGTAATTTTCATCAGATTGATCAATGCGTGACGCAACCGCCGATGAGCGGCTGCGCCTCTTAGAAAAAACAAAGAAATACACGGAGTAATTCATGAGTGAAGCCCTTCCACAAAACGGCAACGCGGCCAGCAACGGTAATGGCAACGGCAAACGCAAACGCCAGTTGCTGCTGTTGACGCTGGTCCTGATCATCGTCGCCATCGGCCTGTTCCTGTACTGGTTCCTGCACGCCCGCTTCTTCGAAGAAACCGACGACGCTTACGTTGGCGGCAACGTCGTGCAGATTTCGGCGCAGGTCGGCGGCACCGTCACGGCGATCAAAGCCGACGATACGCAAGTCGTCAAGGCCGGTCAGCAACTGGTGTCGCTCGACGCTGCCGACACCAAGCTCGCCCTGGCGCAAGCCGAGGCGGCACTGGCCCAGGCCGTGCGCCAGACGCGCCAGACTTTCCTCAACAACGACACGCTGGCAGCCAACGTGACTGCGGCTGAAACAAATCTCGCACGCACCCGCGACGATCTGCAGCGCCGTCAGGCCGGCATCGCTTCGGGCGCCGTCTCGCAAGAAGATCTGGCGCATGCGCAGGACGCCGTCAAGAACGCCAACGCATCGCTGGAACAAGCCCGCGCCAGCCTGGCCGCCAATCGCGCGCTGACCGACCACACCAGCGTGACCGAACATCCGAACGTGCTGCAGGCGGCCACCCAGGTGCGCAATGCCTACCTGAACTACGCCCGCGTCAATATCGTGGCGCCGGTGTCGGGCTTCGTCTCCAAGCGATCGGTGCAACTGGGTCAGCGCATCGCCCCGGGCAACCCGCTGATGGCCATCGTGCCGCTGGAGCAGATCTGGATCGACGCCAACTTCAAGGAAGGCCAGTTGAAGCACATCCGCATCGGTCAACCGGTTGAAGTGATTGCCGACGTCTACGGTTCCAGCGTCAAGTACAAGGGCACGGTGGTCGGCTTCTCGGCCGGCACCGGCGGCGCCTTCTCGCTGCTGCCTGCGCAGAACGCCACCGGCAACTGGATCAAGGTGGTCCAGCGCGTGCCGGTGCGCATCGCGCTCGATCCGCAGGAAGTCCAGGCGCATCCGCTGCGCGTCGGCCTGTCCACCACCGCCACCGTGGACATCCACGGCGACGGCAAGACGCTGGAAGCCGTCCCCACCAACTTCCAGACCAACGTCTACAGCGACCTCGGCAAGCAAGCCGATGAGATCGTCGACCGCATCATCAGCGACAACGCCAGTGGCTTGCCCACCCAGGCGGCGTCGAAGAAGAAGGCCGCCATCGTCATTCCTCACACCTGATCGGACGCATCCTCCATGGCGAGCAGTCCTCAAACCTATACACCTCCGCCGCCGCTGACCGGCGGCAAGCTGGTGCTGGGCACCTTGTGCGTGTCGCTGGCGGTGTTCATGAACGTGCTCGATTCGTCGATCGCGAACGTGGCGATCCCGACCATCTCGGGCAACCTCGGCGTCTCCATCGATGAAGGCACCTGGGTCATCACTTCTTTTGCAGCGGCCAATGCGATCTCGATCCCGCTGACCGGCTGGCTGACGCAACGCATCGGCGCCGTGCGCCTGTTCGTGTCGTCGGTGCTGCTGTTCGTGCTGGCGTCGTGGCTGTGCGGCCTGGCGCCGACACTGCCCATCCTGCTGGGGGCGCGCGTCCTGCAAGGCCTGGTGGCCGGCCCGATGGTGCCGTTGTCGCAATCGCTGCTGCTGGGGGCCTACCCCAAATCCAAAGCCTCGTTTGCGCTGGCGCTATGGGGCATGACCGCCGTGGTCGCGCCGGTGGCGGGACCGGCGCTGGGCGGCTGGATCACCGACGCGTATACCTGGCCGTGGATCTTTTACATCAACATCCCGGTCGGCTTGCTGGCCGCCGGCATGACGATGGCGATCTACAAGGACCGTGAAAGCCCCACGCACAAACTGCCGATCGACACCATCGGCTTGCTGTTGCTGATCACGTGGGTGGCGGCGTTCCAGATCATGCTCGACAAGGGCAAGGACCTGGACTGGTTTGCCTCGCCGACCATCGTCACGCTGGGCATCGTTGCGGCGGTGGCCTTCGCCTACTTCGTGATCTGGGAATTGAACAACGACCACCCGGTGGTGGACTTGCGCCTGTTCGGCAGGCGCAACTTCTTCGGCGGAACGGTGGCGATCTCGATCGGTTACGGCGTCTTCTTCGGCAACCTGGTGCTGCTGCCGCAATGGCTGCAGCAGTACCTCGGCTATCGCTCCATCGACTCCGGCCTGTCGACGGCGCCGATCGGGATTTTCGCGGTGATCCTGATGCCGCTGATCGGCAAGTTCCTGCCGCGCATGGATGCGCGCAAGGTGGCCACGGCTTCCTTCGTCGGCTTTGCCTGCGTGTTCTTCATGCGTTCGCGCTACAACCTCGAAGTCGACCAGTGGACGGTCATCTTGCCGACGCTGTTGCAAGGCATCCCGACCGCGATGTTCTTTGTGCCGCTGACCGTGCTGCTGCTGTCCGGCCTGCCGCCGGAACGCATCCCCGCCGCCGCCGGCCTGTCGAGCTTCGTGCGGGTATTCTGCGGCGCGATCGGCACCTCGGTGGCGACCACGGCTTGGAACAACCGCACCATCGTCCATCACGCCCAGTTGACCGAACACGCCACGCCCTACAGCACGGCGTTGCAACAGATGTTCAGCAATCTCACCGGCAATTTCGGCATGAGCACCGAGCAGGCTACCGGCCTGATCGAGCGCAACCTGAACGCGCAGGCGGCGATGATCGGCATCAACGACATCTTCTGGCTGTCAGGCGTGATTTTCCTTGTGATCATTCCGGTGATCTGGATCATCAAGCCGGCCAAGGGCAACGCCGGAGCGGAAGCAGCGGCTGCGGCGCACTGATCCGCAATTATCCTTTCACGCAAAGAAAAAGCGCTCGCTCCCTCACGGGACGAGCGCTTTTTTTCATGACCGTTGAAAACGTTCAGGCCGACAAGATGCGATGGTGGAACCGCAGATGATCTTCCATGAAGGTCGAGATGAAATAATAGCCGTGGTCGTAGCCCGCATGCCGGCGCAATTCCAGCGGCTGCTTCGCCTTCGCGCAGGCGGCTTCGAATTCCTGCGGCAACAATTGCTGCGCGAGAAATTTGTCGGCCAGCCCCTGGTCGATCAGGATGCCTTGCGGGAACGGCGTCGCCGCCTGGCGCATGAGCGCGCTGGCGTCATGCTCCAGCCACGTGGCACGATCGCTGCCCAGATAATTCCCGAACGCCTTCTCGCCCCACGGGCAAACCGACGGCGCTGCAATCGGCGCGAACGCAGACACTGATCGGTAAATGTCGGAATGGCGCAGCGCCAACGTCAGCGCGCCATGACCTCCCATCGAATGGCCAAACACGCCGACGCGCGCGGCGTCCGCGGCGAACTCTTTCACGATCAAGGCGTGCAGCTCCTGCACCACGTACGACTCCATGCGGTAGTGCTTGCTCCACGGCGCTTGCGTGGCGTCGAGATAAAAACCGGCACCGACGCCGAAGTCCCACGCGTCGCTTTCACCGGGGATATTCGCGCCCCGCGGACTGGTGTCCGGCGCCACCAGCATGACACCAAGTTCGGCGGCAACGCGTTGGGCGCCGCCCTTGATCATGAAGGTTTCTTCGGTGCAGGTCAGGCCGGCCAGGTAAAACAAGACCGGCACCGGTCCCTGCTTCGCCTGCGGCGGTGTGAATACCGAAAATCGCATCGGCAGGCCGATCTCTTGCGAGTCGTGCTTGTAAAAGCCCTGCACGCCGCCGAAGCAGGCGTGTTCGCTCAACAGTTCCGGCGCCACGTCAGAACTCGACGACGGAGCGGATGGATTCGCCGCTCTTCATCAGGTCGAAGCCTTCGTTGATGCGTTCCAGCGGGAGCTTGTGCGTGATCAGGTCGTCGATGTTGAGCTTGCCTTCCATGTACCAGTCGACGATCTTCGGCACGTCGGTGCGACCGCGCGCGCCGCCGAAGGCAGAGCCCTTCCAGACCCGGCCGGTGACCAGCTGGAACGGACGCGTGCTGATTTCCTGGCCGGCTGCGGCCACGCCGATGATGATCGACTGGCCCCAGCCCTTGTGACAGCATTCCAGCGACTGGCGCATGGTGGTGGTGTTGCCGATGCACTCGAAACTGTAGTCGGCGCCGCCGTCGGTCAGGCCGATGATGGCATCGACCACGTTGGAGACGTCCTTCGGATTGATGAAGTCGGTCATGCCGAACTTGCGCGCCATGGCTTCACGGCCAGGGTTCAGGTCGACGCCGATGATCTTGTTGGCGCCCACCATCTTGGCCGCCTGGATCACGTTCAGGCCGATGCCGCCGAGACCGAACACGACCACGTTGGCGCCCGCCTCGACCTTGGCGGTGAACAGCACCGCGCCGACGCCGGTGGTCACGCCGCAGCCGATGTAGCAGACCTTGTCGAACGGTGCATCTTCACGAATCCTGGCCAGGGCGATTTCCGGCACCACGATGTAGTTGGAAAACGTCGACGTGCCCATGTAGTGGAACAGCGGCTTGCCGTCCAGCGAGAAGCGGCTGGTTGCGTCCGGCATCAGGCCGCGACCCTGGGTCGAGCGGATGGCCTGGCACAAATTGGTTTTTTGCGAGAGGCAGAATTTGCACTCGCGGCATTCCGGTGTGTACAAAGGAATAACGTGGTCATCCTTCTTCAGGCTCTTGACGCCGGGTCCGACGTCGACCACCACGCCCGCGCCTTCATGGCCCAGGATGGCAGGGAAGATGCCTTCCGGGTCCGCGCCGGAGAGCGTGTAGTAATCGGTATGGCAAATGCCGGTGGCCTTGATCTCAACCAATACTTCACCGGCCTTGGGGCCGCCAAGTTCAACTTCCTCAATGGTCAATGGTTTGCCAGCTTGCCAGGCGACTGCTGCTTTGGTCTTCATGAATATCCCTTTGATCTGTTGATGGAAAATGTCGACGTACTTATAGAATTTGTGGGCGTGCACGTGAAGCGTGTCGGAGACGCTTGCTCCGCGCATTGCGAACGGATCGCATTCCGAATCGCGCAACACGCAGAAAAACAGGCTGCCGCGAGGCCTTCCGTCGAAGGTCGCTATTATCGCATTGCCTGAAGGAATTGGTTTGCAACGAAATAATTGTCGATCACTCAAGGAAACAAAACTTTGTCCGTAAACGACCTGTCTGCATGCGTCGACGGATGACAAAGCATGGTGCTTGCGGTATGGTTAATCCATAAAGAGACGATTCACCGAAGAAACAAAACAGGGATCGATCTTGCCACCTCGCGCACAAGAACAATTACCGGGGGACACCGGTTTTGTTTTGATTACAGCAACATCACTCACTACTGGGCAAATGGGAAAAGGGATAAAGTCGCTAGGAAGGGCAACCAGTACGTTACGGACTTTGCTTTTTTTTGTGGTGTTCGTCATCGCCGTCATCAGCGCTCAGACCTGGTGGGAAGTCGAGCAGGACCGGCAATTGACGATCGCCTCCGAAAAAGGCAGCTCCATGGTGGCCGTGCGCAGCGTGGAAGAACACGCGGAACGGATCCTCGCCGATATCGACCATATGCTGGCGTCGACCGCGCTGGCCATCCAGACCGCCGACCAGCACATCCTCGACGACGACGTCGGCCTCTATCAGTTGCTGGCCGATGAAAAGCAGGCGCTGGCGCCGGTGCAGTCGCTGCGCTTCGTCGACCTGACCGGCGTCAGCCGCGCCAGTTCCATGCGCGTGGGCGCCACCGAGATCGAACTCAACGATTTGCAATTGCGCGAGGTCGACGCCAATCCCGCCCTGCCGCACTACTTCGTCGGCATGCTCGCCAGGAGCCGCTACAACCAGGAACTGGTGCTGCCCGTTGCGCGCAACCTGTACATGCGCGGACAACACGTAGGCATGATCGTGGCCGAGTTGCGCGTGTCCTATTTCTTCGACTTCTACAAACGCATCACCAATTACCAGGCCATCGTCTCGCTGCGCAAGGACGACGGCTCACTGATGATCCGTTCACCGTTCGAGGAAGCCTGGCTGAACAAGAGCCTGCGCGACGCCAAGAGCATGATCAACATCCGCAACGGTGCGGCCGAAGGCGCCTTCGAGGAGACCTCGGCGCTGACCGGCGAGTACCTGCTGTTTACCTACAAGAAAATTCCCGGCTCGGGCATGGTCGCCGTCTACGCGCGCCGCATGGACGACGTGCTGTCGCCGTGGAAGAGCCGCACCATCAACCGCATCCTGCTGTCGATCGGCATCAGTGGCTTCATCGTGCTGGCGCTGATCGCCTTCCTGATCTATTACAACTACAAGCAGAAGCGCGACGACGTGCTGACCGAGAGCGAGCATCGCTATCGCAAGCTGTACGAAGAAGGCAATGATCCGATTGTCCTGCTCAGCCCGGACATGCTGTACATCGACTGCAATGCGGCCGCCGTGAAGTTCTTCGGCGTCGCCGACAAACAGCGCATCATCGGCAAGAAGGTCGGCCTGTTCTCTCGCCAGAGCGCCCTGCAGCTTCAGCAGCCCGACATCGCTGAACTGATCGAAAAAGCCATCGCCGGCGAACCCCAACAGTTCGAATGGGTCACCATTCGTCGCCACAAGATCATCTACACCGACGTCACCATCAACCGCACCGAGCTGGACAAGGGCTTCGCGATTTTTGCGATCCTGCGCGACATCAGCGCCCGCAAGCGCGCCGAGCTGCTGCAGGGGACACAGAATCGCATCTTGCACCTGGTCATGACGGACGCTGACCTGGAAGACATTCTCAAGGAAATCGTGCTGTTCGCCGATTCCCAGATTCCGCAAAGCATCTGCTCGATCCTGTTGCTCAACGACGACAACACGCGCTTCTCGGCAATCATCTCCGCGCGTCTGTCCGACCGCGCGCGGCACGGTTACCTGACCATGCCGATTGCGCACGGCAACGGCGCCAGCAGCGAAGCCGTGATCACACGCATGCCCTACGTTGTCGGCGACATCCAGAGCGATCCGGTGATGAACAACGCGCGCCAGTACATCCACCTGGAAGAATTTCCCTCGTGCGGTTCCTGGCCGATCATTGGCAAGGAAGGCCAGGTACTGGGCGTGTTCTCCGCCCTGCTCAAGGAGCACGGCGTCCCCAGCAGCGAGTACCTGCACCTGACCGGCGTCGCAGCCGACCTCGCCAGCGTCGCCATCGAAAGCCGCAAGGCCGAGGAGCGCATCCGCCACCTTGCGCACTACGACGAACTGACAGGCCTGCCAAATCGTTTCCTGTGCACGCAACACATCAGCAACGCCATCGCCCATGCGGAACATCGCGGCGGCCAGGTCGCCGTGTTCCTGATGGACCTGGATCGCTTCAAGAACATCAACGACACCTTCGGTCATGAAACCGGCGAAGCGCTGCTCAGCGAAATCGCCCTGCGCTTCCGCCACTGCCTGCGCGAGCTCGATATCCTGGCGCGCGTGGGCGGCGATGAGTTCATTGTCCTCGTCGACGACTACGACGATCCGCTGCAACTCGGCGAGATCGCCCAGAAACTTCTATCAGTGGCGCGCAAGCCGTTCGACATCAGCGGCCACGAATGCCAGCTCAGCACCAGCATCGGCATCGCGACCTATCCGACCGACGGCGCCAACGCCCAGACGCTGATCAAGAACGCCGACATCGCCATGTACCGCGCCAAGCACAACGGCAAGGACGATTACCGCTTCTACTCGGACGAAGTCAACACCCACACCGTCGAACGCATCGCGCTGGAAACCGAGCTGCGTCGCGCCATTGAACGCCATGAGTTCGTGGTGCACTACCAGCCCAAGGTCGAGCTCGCCAGCTCGCGCATCGTCGGCGCCGAAGCCCTGGTGCGCTGGCAGCATCCGGTGCGCGGCCTGCTGCCGCCGGGCGAATTCATCGGCCTGGCTGAAGAAGCCGGCCTGATCGACCAGATCGGCCTGCTGGTGCTCGACAGCGCCTGTGCCGACATCGTCAAGCTCAACCAGCTCGGACTGCCGTTCGGCCGCATCGCCATCAATCTGGCCGGCAGCCAGTTCAACGACGACAACCTGCTGGCGGACATCCAGCGCGTGGTGCAGGCTCGCGGCGTGTCTTCGGCCAGCCTGGAATTCGAAATCACCGAAAGCATGGTGATGCACAACCGCGAGCAGGCCATCGCCATCATGGACGGCATCCGCGCGCTCGGCTTCACGATCTCGATCGACGACTTCGGCACCGGCTACTCGTCGCTGGCCTATCTCAAGCGTTTCCCGGTCGACAACGTCAAGATCGACCGTTCGTTCATCACCGACATCCCGCACGACGCCAACGGCAGCGCCATCGTCCAGGCCATCATCGCGATGGCGCACGCGCTCAACCTCAAGGTCGTCACCGAGGGCGTGGAAACCGAAGTGCAGTTGCAAGCCTTGCAAGTATTCGGGTCCGACGAATACCAGGGCTACTTCTTTAGCCGCCCCATCCCGCACGAGCAATTCGTGGAAATGCTGCAGCGGCACGCCTCCGCCTGAACTTCTGCCGTGCGCATCTGCGGCGGCAGAAAATTCCTAATGCATGTACATTGAGGTTTCCATGCCGCTTTCGCGCATTTTTCGCATAAGCAAATAGGAACTTTGTTGCACCTGCATCAACAAGTCCACTTAAAATGAGCCTGCCTCAAATCAAACATTCATGGGAGTCGTGATGGCATTGTCCTTCAAGAAAAAATTGCTCAGCCTGGCGTTCACCGGCCTGGCCGCAGCGGCTGTACTGCCGCTGACGGCACAATCGTCGCTGGCCGCCGAACTCAAGCTCGGTCTGTTCGCCGACGTGTCCACGCTGGACCCGCACTTCAACAACATCGCGCCGAACATTTCGCTGTCGTCGCATCTGTTCGACGCGCTGGTCAATGTCGATGCGACCGGCAAACTGATTCCGGGCCTGGCGGTGTCGTGGAAAGCAATCGACCCGACCACCTGGGAATTCAAGCTGCGCCGCGGCGTCAAGTTCCATGATGGTTCCGACTTCACCGCCGAAGACGTGGTGTTCTCGCTCGATCGTCCGGCCACGCTGACCAACAGCCCCGGCCCGTTCACCAGCTACACCAAGCAGATCATCGGCAAGGAAATCGTCGATCCCTACACCGTGCGCCTGAAGACCGCCACGCCATACGGCCCGCTGGCGCTTGACGTGAGCACCATCTTCATCGTCTCCAAGAAGGCCGCGCAAAACGCCACCACCGAAGACTTCAACAGCGGTAAGGCGCTGATCGGCACCGGTCCCTTCAAGTTCGGCAACTTCAAGCGCGGCGACAGCATCGAGCTGGTGCGCAACGACAGCTACTGGGGCGGCAAGGCCGACTGGGACAAGGTCACCTTCCGTATCCTGACGTCCGACGGTGCCCGCCTGGCTGCCTTGCTGGCCGGTGAAGTCGACGCCATCGACAGCGTGCCGCCGGCCGACGTGCCGAAGCTGAAGACCAATCCGAAATTCAGCCTCGCGCAACGCACCTCCTGGCGCACGATTTTCTGGACGCTGGATCAGTCGCGCGACAAGACGCCTGACATCACCGACAAGTCTGGCAAGCCGCTGGACAAGAATCCGTTGAAGGACATCCGTGTCCGTCAGGCGATCTCCAAGGCAATCAATCGCCAGGCCCTGACCGAACGCACGCTGGAAGGCCTCGGCACGCCGGCCTCCAATATCGTCGCGCCGGGCATCCTCGGCTATGCCGACAACCTGAAGGTCGAGAAATACGATCCTGAAGGCGCCAAGAAGCTGCTGGCCGCCGCCGGTTATCCGAACGGTTTCGCGCTGACGCTGCACGGTCCGAACAACCGCTACATCAACGATGAGCGCGTCGTGCAAACGGTGGCGCAGTTCCTGAGCCGGGTCGGCATCCAGACCAAGGTCGAAACCTTCCCGCTGTCGGTCTACTTCGGCAAGGCGCGCAACGGCGACTTCAGCGTCGCGCTGCTGGGCTGGGGCACCTTGGCGGGCGACTTTGGCCTGCGCACGCTGGTCGGCACCACCGATGCCAGCACCGGTTGGGGTTCGTGGAACTGGGGCAAGTACAGCAATCCGCAAGTGGACAAGCTGGTCCAGTCCTCGCTCGGTTCAGTCGACGAGAAGCAACGCCAGGAGTTCGCCCAACAGGCTGCCACCGTGGCGCTGAACGACTACGCCGTGATCCCGCTGCATCACCAATATGCAACCTGGGCCGTGCGCAAGGGCCTGAAGTACACCCCGCGCATCGACGAATTCACCTTCGCGCATCAGTTCCATCCGCAATAAGCGCATCACCCATGACAAAAAGGCCTGCCGGTTATCCCGCAGGCCTTTTTCTTGGACCGGACAGATCTCGTTGTAATATTTCGCCATCCCGCCGCGACCAAGTTGCGGCGCCCTGCCTTCTTCCATGATGGATTAAAAAACATGAACAGACTTTTGCTGCGCCCGCGGTCCCTCGTCATCGCCGCCTGCTTTGTACTTTCGCCGGCGCACGCGCAAGCCACCGGCGACGTCGTCGAACTGCCGCTCGTCTCCGGCTGGTACGACGGCAAGGTGGTCCGCTACGTGACCACCGACGTCTCCGACAAGAAGGCCGCCGCCGAGATGGGCGCCAACTACGTTCCGCGCCTGGCCAACGCCATCAGCCAGCAGCGCCAGCCCGGCCAGGCAGGCGCGGTCGAGCGTATCTATTCATTCGTGAATTTCAAGCAAGGCGGCGTGCTGCCGTCCCTGCCCTCGCCCATCGGCGCAGCCAACGCCAACCTCAATTATTCGCCGCTGTGGCAGGTGCACAAGGTCCGCTGGTTGGCAGGGAAGCAGCCGCGCGTCCTGAAATCGGAAGAGGAAATCCTGGCGGCGGAAGAAGCCGGCCAGGTGAGCATAGAAAAAACCAATCTGGTGGTCAATTGTCCGGTGGTGTTTTCAGAAGCGGACGGGCCGCTGCCGCACGTGAAGATCCATCTTGCCAATCAGGACCCCGAGCCCTGATGTCAACGCTGATGTTGATGGCCTGATTATTTTTTGCTGGTGTTGTCGACCAGGCGATCAACATGGAACAGCGGCGGAAACAGCCTGATCCACAGCGCCACCACCACCAGCGTGCCGATGCCGCCGATCAGCACCGCCGGCACCGCGCCGAACCACGCCGCCGTCAGCCCGGACTCGAACTCGCCCAGCTGGTTCGAGGTGCCGATGAAGACTGAATTCACTGCGCTCACGCGGCCGCGCATTTCGTCCGGCGTCTCCAACTGCACGAAGGTCGAGCGCACCACCACGCTGATCATGTCCGAGGCGCCCAGCACCACCAGCGCCAGCAACGACACGACGAAGGACTGCGACAGCCCGAACACGATCGTCGCCAGCCCGAAAATCCCCACCGCAATGAACATGGTGCGGCCGATGCGCCCCCTGAGCGGATTGCGCGCCAGGAAGATCGCCACCGACAAGGCGCCCACCGCCGGGGCCGAACGCAGCAGCCCGAGTCCGACCGAGTTGGTGTGCAGGATATCGTGCGCATATACCGGCAACAGCGCGGTCGCGCCGCCCAGCAGCACGGCAAACAGATCGAGTGAGATCGCGCCGAAAATCGCCGGCTTGCTGCGGATGTAAGCGATGCCGGCGAACACCGATTTGAGCGTGGCGTTCTCGCGTTTTGCCGGCGGCGTTTCCACCCTGATCATCGACACCAGTACGCTGCACAGCACGAACAGGACGCAACTGGTGATGTACACCGTGGATGGCCCGGCTACATAAAGGAAGCCGCCGATGGCCGGTCCGATGATGATCGCCACCTGCGTCGCCGAGGCCGAACCGGCCACTGCGCGCGGCAACAGCGACGGCTGCATCAGCGTCGGCAGCATCGCCGACATGGTTGGCTTGCTGAAGGCGCGACCGGCGCCGATCACGAACACGATGGCGAAAATCGCTTCCTTGGTCAGCCAGCCGCCGAGACTGCCGGCCGCCAGCAAACCAGCGGCGATCGCCTCCACCAGGATGCTGAAACGCGCGACCTGGCGGCGATCATGCCGGTCGGCCACGTGGCCCACCACGAACACCAGGAACAGCGAAGGAATGAATTGCACCAGTCCGACGATACCCAGGTCGAAGGGACTGTGCGTGAGTTGATAGACCTGCCAGCCGACGGCGACGATCTGCATCTGCAGTGCAATCGTGGAGGCTACGCTGGCGAGCCAGAACAGTCGGAAGGAGCGATGGTGCAACAGCTGTTCTGGCGCGATGGCGGAGGTCATTGGCGAGGATTCTTCTTGTGCGGGATAGTGCGTGGAAGCGGGTGCTGCGAGGATTGCAGCGCGCGGATATACTACTTCATTTACCGCACGCCGTCTTTCGCGTTTGCCTCGTCTGTCGCGCTCCGGCGCTTTCCCAAAGGATTCATACATGCAATACCGCCCTCTTGGCCGCACCAACATCAACGTCAGTCTGATCACGCTCGGCACCATGACCTGGGGTGAACAGAACACCGAAGCCGAAGCGCACGCGCAGCTCGACTACGCCACCGAACGCGGCATCAACCTGATCGACGTCGCTGAAATGTATCCGGTCCCGCCCAAGGCGGAGACCCAGGGCCTGAGCGAACGCTACCTCGGCAGCTGGCTCAAGAAGTCCGGCAAACGCGACCAGTTGCTGATCGCCACCAAGGCCACCGGCCCCGCGCGCAAGCCGCACAACCCGCGCCACGTGCGCGGCGGCATCAACAACTTCGACCGCAAGGGACTGACCGAGGCGCTCAACGGCAGCCTCGAACGCTTGCAGCTCGACCACGTCGACCTGTACCAGTTGCACTGGCCGGATCGCAGCGTCAACAGCTTCGGCCAACTCAACTACAGCCACATCGCCGATGAAGAAACCGTCGCCATCGACGAGACCCTGAGCATCCTGTCCGAGTTCGTCAAGGCCGGCAAGATCCGCCACATCGGCCTGTCCAACGAAACCTCGTGGGGTGTGGCGCAGTTCCTGCGCGCGGCAGAGAAGTTCGATCTCGAACGCATCGTCACAATCCAGAATCCTTACAATTTGCTGAACCGCAGTTTTGAAATCAACCTCGCCGAATTCGCCCACCGCGAACAAGTCGGCCTGCTGGCGTATTCACCGCTGGCCTTCGGCGTGCTGTCCGGAAAATACGAAAACGGCGCCCGTCCTGCCGGCGGTCGCCTGACGCTGTTCGAACGCTTCTCCCGTTACACCAACCCGCAAGCCGAATCGGCCGCCAAGGCCTACGTTGCACTGGCGCGCAAACATGGCATCGACCCGGCGCAACTGGCGCTGGCCTACGTCAACACCCGGCCGTTCGTCACCTCCAACATCATCGGCGCCACCACGCTGGAACAACTTCGCAGCAACATCGACAGCCTGTCGGTGCAACTGTCGCCGGAAATCATCGAGCAGATCGATGCGATCCACAAGACGCAACCGAATCCGGCGCCCTGATTCAAGCCGGCACGTAAAAAAAGCCCGCCGGTTTACACCGGCGGGCTTTTTCCATATTGCAGCGACTACTTCGCGCCGAGATTGGCAGTCTCCTTGTAGATTTCCTGGATCAGGTCCTTGCCCACGCGCGACTCCATCGACTTGTGCACCGGCAGCAGGGCCTTGCGCCATTCGGCCTTTTCGGCGTCGGTCAGGTAATACACCTTGGTCTTGCCGGAAGCCTTGATCGCCGCCAGCGCATCTTCGTTTTCCTGCTGGGCGATGGCATTGGCGTAGCGCGTTGCATCCTTCATCGCCGACTCCAGCTGGCCACGCACATCCGCCGGCAGGCTGTCCCAGAACTTCTTGTTCACGATCACGGCATAGCCGATGTAGCCATGGTCGGACACGGTCAGCTGCGATTGCACTTCATGCACCTTCTGCGAATAGATATTCGAGGGCGTGTTTTCGCTGCCATCGACCACGCCGGTCTGCATCGCCTGGTACACCTCGGAAAACGCCAGCACCTGCGGATTTGCCTTCAGCGCACGGAACTGTTCATCCAGCACTTTGGACGACTGGATGCGCATCTTCATACCGCGGAAATCGTCGACCTTGTGCAACGGCTTGTTGGCGGTCATCACCTTCATGCCGTTATCCCAGTAGGCCAGGCCCTTGATGCCCTTGGTTTCCAGTTTCTTGAACAGGTTCTGGCCGATCGGTCCTTCGGTGATGCGCGCCAGCACAGCCCGATTGGGGAAGATGTACGGCAGGTCGAAGACCTCATATTCCTTCACGCCCAGCGGGCCGAACTTGGCCAGCGATGGCGCCAGCATCTGCACCGCGCCGAGCTGCAAGGCTTCCAGTTCTTCCTTGTCCTTGTAGAGTTGGCTGTTCGGATATACCTCGACCTTCACGCGCCCTTTGGTGCGCTCTTCGGCCAGCTGTTTGAAGCGCTCCGCGCCCTTGCCCTTGGGTGTGTTGTTGGCCACCACGTGGCTGAACTTGATGACGATGGTCTGCTGCGCCAGCGCCGGTGTTGTCTGCAGTGCGAAGGCCAGCAATGCTGCGGTCGTGGCCGCAGCGAATAGTTTTTTGGTCATGCTTTGTCTCCTTGGTGATGCCGTTACAAAAAAGCAATCAGAAAACGATCAGATCGCGCAATCCTTCCCCTGAAGCCAGGCGGTCGAAGCCGCTGTTGATGTCCGACAAGGCCAGTCGCTGCCCCATCAGTTTGTCGATTGGCAAGCGGCCGCTCTGGTACAGTCCGATGTAACGCGGGATGTCGCGCAGCGGCACGCAGGAGCCGATGTAGCTGCCCTTGACCGTGCGCTCCTCGGCCACCAGACTGACTTGCTGCAAGGCCCATTTCTGGTCTGGCGCAGGCAAGCCTGCGGTGACCGTCATGCCGCCGCGACGCGTCATCCGGTAGGCGGCTTCCATGGCCTGCACCGAGCCCGCCATTTCGAAGGCGTAGTCGACGCCGCCCTTGGTCAGCGCCCTGACCTTTTCCACCGCATCCGGATCGCGTGCATTGACGGTGGCCGTGGCGCCGAGGGATTTGGCCAGCGCCAGCTTGCTGTCGTGCAAGTCGACCGCGATCACTTCGCGTGCCCCGGACGCCAGCGCGCCAAGCAAGGCGCACAGGCCGACGCCACCCAGTCCGAGTACGGCGGCGGTGGTGCCGGCCTTGACCTCGGCCGTATTGACCGCAGCGCCGACGCCGGTCAGCACCGCACAGCCGAACAAGGCGGCTTCGACAGGATCGATATCGGCCTCGACCTTGACGCAGGAGCGGCGCGACACCACGGCATGGTCGGCAAAGGCCGACACGCCCATGTGATGATTGACCGGCTTGTTCTGCGCGTGCAGGCGCAACGCGCCCGACAGCAGTTGGCCCTTGGTATTGGTTTCGGCGCCCGGTTCGCACAGCGCCGGACGGCCTTCCATGCACGGCAGGCAATGGCCGCAGCTCGGCACGAACACCAGCACCACGAGGTCGCCGCGCCGCAGGTCGGTGACGCCGGCGCCGACCTCAAGGACTTCACCCGAGGCTTCATGGCCCAGCGCCATCGGCACCGGCCGCGGACGCACGCCGGTGATCACCGACAAGTCGGAATGGCACAGGCCGGCTGCGCGCATCTTGACCAATACCTCGCCTGGCCCGGGTGCATCCAGGTCGAGCTCTTCCATGCGCAAGGGGCGGCTGCTGGCGAAGGGTTCTACGGTCGTTGTTTCTCTCAATACTGCTGCCTGAATCTTCATGTTGTCTTCTCCGGTTCGAATGAATCCTCAGATGATACGACCGTCGCCAATCGGCATCTCCATTTTTTCTGGTGATTTGTTGGCTGCGTCTTTAATCGTGGAGCAGTCAACCTGCCCGCTTCTCCCCGATCTGCCGCAAGCATTTTTCCGCCTGCATGATGACCGGTTTGTCGATCATTTTTCCGTTGAGCGAAATGGCGCCGCCGTCGCTTTGCGCCACCGCCGCCATGACGGCGCGGGCCCAGGCAATTTCTTCGGCGTTGGGCAGGAACCCTTGGTTCACGATTCCGACCTGGCGCGGATGGATGCACAGCTTGGCGCCGAAGCCGATGCGCCGCGCGCGGCCGACCGCGTGCTCCAGAAAAGGCAGATCGTCGAACGTGGTCGTCACGCCATCGACCGGCTGCGCAATGTTCGCCAGTCGCGAGGCGATCACCATTTCCACGCGCAGGTGCGTCAGTTCGCTTTCCTGCGGTTCGCACTGGATGCCGAGGTCGACTTGCAGGTCGATTGAACCGAACACCAGTCGCTCGACATGCCTGGCCTGGGCGATAGCGCGCATCTGTGCAACGCCGACTGCGGTTTCGATCTGCGGCAGCAGCCGCGAGCGGCTGCGCGGGCCGACAAAATGCTGGGCGATATTGCGGATGGCGTCGCAGTCATCCGCCTTGGGCAATACGATGCCGGCAATCGGGGCATTGGCGAAACAACACACGTCCTCGGCGTACCACTCCGTGTCGGCGGCATTGATGCGCACCCACAGCTTGTCTTGTGAGTCGGCTTGCTGCGCCAGCCAATCAGCCAGCGTGTCGCGCGCCTGCGTCTTGGCGGCCGGCGCCACTGCATCTTCCAGGTCCACGATGACGGCATCCGCGCCGCTGGCCAGCGCCTTGCCGTAGCGGTCGGGCCGGTTGGCGGGAACGAACAGGTAAGAGCGCGCCAGCGGCAAAGTGGATGCAAGACCGGACATCAGACGGCTCCGCGAGCGCGCAAGGCATCAATCTCGGTTTGCGCGTAGCCGAGCTTGGCGAGTATGGAATCAGTGTGCTGGCCCAACGCCGGAATGGGATCCATGCGGAAGTCGAAGGTGTTGTTCACGCCCGGCGGCAGCAAGGCGGGCAAGTTGCCGGCCGGCGACCCTACTTCGGTCCAGCGCTCGCGCGCAGCCAGTTGCGGATGCTCCCACAGGTCTTGCATGCTGTTGACGCTGGCATTCGCGATCTGCGCCTGGTCGAGCCGCGCCACCACCTCTTGCGCTGTTAGCGGCGCGAACATGTCAAGGATCAGCTTGCGCAATTCGCCGCGGTTTTCATGGCGGCGCGAGTTGGTCGAGAACCGGGCATCCTGCGCCAGTGCAGGATCCTGCAGGACGGATTCGCAGAATACTTTCCACTCGCGCTCGTTCTGCAGGCCCAGCATGACCACCTTGCCGTCGCCGGCGGTGAACGGGCCGTAGGGATAAATCGTCGCGTGCTCGGCGCCCGAACGCACCGGCGCCGATGCGCCCTGATAGGCGTAATACATCGGAAAGCTCATCCACTCGGTGAGCGACTCCAGCATCGACAAATCGATGTGACTGCCTTTGCCGTCGCGACCACGCTTGATGAGCGCCGCCAGGATGTGCGAGTAGGCGTACATGCCGGCGGCGATGTCGGCGATCGAGCAGCCGGCCTTGGCCTGTTCGTCGGCGGTGCCGGTCACCGACAGGAAACCGGCTTCGCTCTGGATCAACAGGTCATAGGCTTTCTTGTCGCGGTAAGGACCGTTCTCGCCGTAGCCGGAAATGTCGCAGACGATCAGGCGCGGATGCTTCTTGTGCAGCACCGCGGCCGACAGGCCGAGCCCGGCTGCCGCGCCGGGGGCCAGGTTCTGCACCAGCACGTCGGCCTCGTCCAGCAGCTTGTCGATGATGGCCTTGCCGTCCGCGTCCTTGAGATTGAGCGTGAGGCTTTCCTTGGAGCGGTTGGTCCAGACGAAATGCGACGACAAGCCGTTGACGCGCTCGTCATAGCCGCGTGCGAAGTCGCCCACGCCGGGACGTTCGACCTTGATCACGCGGGCGCCCATGTCGGCCAGCTGGCGTGTGCAGAACGGCGCGGCGATGGCGTGTTCCAGGCTGACGACGGTAATGCCTTCGAGAGGACGGGTGGACGGCATCATGATTTATCTCGCGAATAAGTTGTTCAATGCATCGTTCACGGTCGGCGCGGCATGCAATTGCCAGGCATGGGCGATGATGCGATCGGTTTCCTGCGGCGTGGCGGCGTTGGAGAAGCGGATCAGGCGCTGCGCCTTGTCTTCCAGTTCGTCGCGCGACAAGGTGTTGTCAGGGTCGCCCTTGGGCACATCGACTGCGGCGCTCAGATGGCGGCCGTCAACGGTGTCGACCTCGACGCGTCCGAGCCAGCGCGCCGGATAGGCGGTGTTGACCTCGTCGTCCAGGGTCATGCGGACCTTGTCCCGGAACACCCTGACCTTGCCGTCCTGCAGCGCATGCTGCTCGAACTCGCCCAATCCCGCGCTTTGGTGCACGGCGATCAGTCCCAGCACGGTGCCCAT